>Ga0315322_10000145_pt1 | contig 46508 bp, 27 predicted proteins | sample M110021515metaG_FD_203461 | JGI IMG/M metagenome (GOLD analysis project Ga0315322, IMG submission 203461) | Ammonia-oxidizing marine archaeal communities from Monterey Bay, California, United States - M1 100m 21515 | ecosystem: Environmental > Aquatic > Marine > Intertidal zone | place: USA... | reverse complement strand
GCGAGTAACAGCATTTTGGATGCGAACTCCGGTTCGCTGAATGTTTCAGCCACGAACCTTTCGCTTGTTGCAACGAACGGCCTGATCGGTGGCGATGACAGTGGCAACGGCAGTCCTGGCACGAACGCCAATGCGATCGACATTGCGGTTTCCACTTTGGCTGCCAATGCAGAATTGGAGATTTATCTATCCGAGGCTGATAGCCTGACGGTTACGACCGTCGCTGCTTTGACAGTGAATCTGGGTTCTGCATTAAGAGCTAATTTTAACAGTACAGCGAATTCGGTAGCACGGACTCGAACAGCATCTTCGCTCGAAGATCTGAATAGCAAAACTGATAGTCCCATCAAGTTGGTTTCACTTAACGGTTCGCTCACCATTGAGGGCGGCGCGGACAGTCAAGGCGTATCGGCGGGCGGTAATGGTGATGTGCTTTTGGAGGCTCGTGGCGCGGGTGGCGATATCATTATCGATGCCGATGTAATTAGCGGTACTGGGCACATCACTTTTGATGCTGCTAATGACCTGGCGGTCAATGCTGCTGTGACCACAGCTGGAGCAGGTGTCGTCTATCTTCTGTCAGGAAACGATGCCTCAGTGTCAGGTTCCCTGAATAACGACAACGGTGATTTGCTGGTAGATGTTGCTCGAAACCTTGAACAAACAGGCGTTATTCAAAGTGTGTCTGGTGATGTGGGGCTCATTGTAGGTAATGACCTTACCCAAGGAGCTTCGAGTGCAGTTAATGCCGGCGGTAATTTGCTCGTGGAATCCGGTAACGATTGGACGATGGCTGATGGTTCAGTCATGACTGGCGGCGGTTCGCAATTAGTTGGTATATCGGGAGGAATGATTACTCTTGGTCGAATCACCATGAGTAATGTTGCAGCGAACCATGTGGGGCTGATCGCGGTTGGCGATATTCTTGATGGGAATGCAGCTGACGCGAACATTGAAGAGTCCAACGCATCGGCGGAAACGGTTGTTACACTTCGAGCCGGTGGCGAAATTGGAAGCACTCTGGGAGCTGATGCTGGAAGTAATGAGCAAGCACTCGACTTGGCTATCGACAGGCTTGCTGCTGAAAGTTCGTTTGGAATACACCTGAAACAACTGGCTTCAGGAACAGACCTTGTGATTGGTCAAGTGGCGGGTCAGACTGTCGATGTCGTGGGTGTTCTGAGAAGTCAATTCAACGGGGCAGTCGTAGCAGTACCCGGTGAATCTGGAAGTGTTCTTTCGCTGGAAGACTTGGTTACGACTGACAATGGAGAGATCGAGTTAGTTGTTGATGGAGGTGATTTGAAATTCCTTGACGGTTCTGATGCCGATGGGCCTGACTTGAAGGCTGACCCCGAAGTGGTAGCAAGCGGTGCGATGGGACGAATCGACCTGCGTGCATCCGGGGTAATCGAACTTGAAAATAATGTGCAGTTTCATGCGGACAAAGTGACTGCTGAGTATCCGGACCCAACGACTCGGCCGATGCCGGGCGGTGCGGGGCCTTCCTTGAAATCCCGAGCAATACATTTGCAGTCAGCATCAGTCGTGCTGGGTGCTGATGTGGAACTGTTCACGGGTGTCGATCAGGGAACAGCGAGGATTTTTGCCCCTCGGCCGATTGAGTACACCGTCAATGATGACGGGGATACCGTTCCGGTCAGTGGCGTGTTTCCAGTCGACTCTGCTTTTTATGATGCATCGACTGTATCCACTTCTGAATTGGTGCAGGTCGATTCTCGCAACCTCGTTGGTTCGCTGTTTGTTGATGTTGGGAATGCCGGCGAACGAGGCCTGACGTTGGATATTGATTGGGGGGCAGCGAACCAGAGATACCAGCAATTGAATGGTTTGAGCGGTGATTTGAATGTGCTGGTGGGAGTGAATGGTTCAGGGCAGCCCACAACTCCTGTTACATCAGTTGGAACCGGAGAAATAACGCTCGAACATTTTTACACGGACCTGGATCTTCTGTTCAGTCGCGCCAACGGTAGAGAAACAGTGACCGATCCTCTGATTGTGCGTTTTGCAGTTCGGCATCATGAGTCGATTTTTGTACAAGCTGGGCTTGTAGAGCAGGATTTGGCCGCTGCCGAGGTTGTCACTGGTGGTATTGTCAGTTCCACTGATAATCCGGCTACCCCGCCTGGGAGCGCACTTGGACTTGAGAGTGGGCATCATCGTTTTATCATCCCCAACGTACCTGACTTTTCGGTGCCAGTCCTTCCACAGCGTGAAGTGATACCGACGATTGAGGCCGTGACTTTCCTTCCCGCGATAGAATTAGACTCAGTTGCATTAGAGATCGAGGTGACTTCGGCAACTGCGAGTGGAGTTGTGTCTGCCGCACGAGATGATTACTTCCAATTACGAGTGCTGCGGCCTGACCAAAATGCAGAACCCTTGGGTGTGTTCCGGTTGGGCGATGACATCATGACCGGAGACAAATTGCAGCAGTTACAGCGATCTTTGCCAGATGGACGGTATGAAATTGAATATGTCATCGGTGATACATTCAGTCGCGTCGTCTTGCGATTTGATGTAAGGAACGGTGAGCCAGTGATTCCGGAGGATGTTCTGGATGAGGGAGAGCTTTTGCTTGAGGAAATTCCTGAGCAAAACGAGTTAAGCCCGGCAGAAGAAAAACCGGTATTGAAGGGTGAACAGCGTCAAGGTGATAAGCAGGATGCCAAAGTTGACGATCAAACGCTGCTGGAAATGCAACCCAATAACAGTGTTGAACCGATTTTGAATATGAGTCTGGACCAACTAGGACTCACATCGTGGGAACCGATGAGTGAAACGGTGGTGATGGTACCATCTTCTGGTGTACCACCGACATCACGTGTTACCGTGGAATTCTCGGTGGATGGGCCGCTAACGGAACAGTTGCCTGTTCCAGTCACAACGGATGCTGAACATCATTCAGAGCAATTGCAAGAGGAGAGCAATGCAGACGATTCGAGTTTGCAAGCTGTTTCAGTTGGAGTGGTGCTGACAACTGCGTTGCAAAGGCGGCGTCAGAAGTCGGAACGGAAAAAACTGTCGCGGTCAGCAAGGTTTGCGGCGCGAAGAGAATCGATAAAGAATTTGCACGACTCAGAGAGTATTTAGATCACTAAGATCGAATGAATGGAAATGGGCAATAACAGTAACAGTCAAGATGATGATCCGAAGCGAGTTCCTCCAGAGAATGAGGCTGATGGTTCGCGCGATGCCGATCAGGCGAGCGCCGATGAAAATCGTGATGGACTCGGTCATGGAACGGTTGGAGATGCGGGTGGCGCCATTGATGATCCCGATGCCACCGTTCTGGGTATCGAATCAATGGACTTGCAGGAGGAAACAGATCAGAAGAAAAATGCAGCTGATGATCAGGGTGATGGAACGGTCGGCGATGTGTCCGAAGTAGAAGCGTCTGGTAATGGCGGGGAAGTTCAGGCAGATTTGGATGCAACTATCGTCGACATTGATCCGACGGTTGCTTGCGATGCAGAAGATAGCGATGGTACTGGGACTGTGGCAGGGCTCGATCCAGTTGAGGTTGATGGTGTTCGTGACGTTCCTGAATTTGATCCAAATTCAACGCTTGAAGAGTTAGATTTAGATGCAGCGGGTGAAAGTGCCCGTAGTCAACCGTCGGCAGATCTTGAATCGTCCGGGGATGTCGAGGATCCTGAAGCTGACCTCGATGCGACAGTGAATGAAATCGACGCAACATTTCTCGTTGACGACGCCAGTGGCGGTGAAGCCGAAGCCGAACCAGAAAATCTAGAACCCTCATCGGAGGATATCGACAAAACCATCATGGAGGGCGACATTGACCAAACGGTCATGACTGGGCCTGATGGTGACTTAGCTGATGATAGTGATGACGGTACACCGCCCACCCATCCGATTATTCGTTCCGGTGGTGGAAGCAATGATGAGGGCGAGAAAGTTGAATCTACCATCAGTGATGCTCAGGAAGCCACTTATGACGGCTACGAAAGCCATCCCAGTGTGCAGACGGTGGATTCATCTGTTCTTGAAAGCGCAGACATCGGGCAGACCATTAATCCGCGTGAACTTTCCGATGAAGAGGCCAGCGCTTGGAATTTGGCAGCACAAGGTGAAGCTCCGAAAGCTGGTCAAACGGTTCAGTCTGGTACGGGACCGAGAAGAACGTGGGTTGATTATCAGTTCAGTCGATTGCGTGAGCGTGCTGTCAGCACAGGCAAACAGAAACAAAATGTCGATGATGACTATCGCCTCGTCAGAAAACTCGGCCAAGGTGGCATGGGAGATGTGTACGTTGCCAGGCAGGGGTCACTCAATCGCCTTTTGGCGTTGAAGTTGATCAAGCCACTCGATGGTGAACGGCGTGCCCAACTGGAGCGTCTCGGCAAGCTCGAAAGTGTTGAAGAAGAACGTAAGCAACAGTTTCTCTCCGAAGCAATCGTGACAGGTGATCTTGATCACCCCAATATCGTTCCCATTCATGACGTGGCTGTCACGAGTGATAATGAACTGTTCTATTCGATGAAACGAGTGGTGGGGACGCCGTGGTCGAAGGTGATCAAGAAAAATTCGCGAGAAGAAAATCTGGAAATCTTGATGAAATCATGCGATGCGATTGCCTTTGCGCATGAGCGTGGTGTGGTTCACCGTGATATCAAGCCGGAAAATATCATGTTGGGTGACTTCGGCGTCGTAATGGTCATGGACTGGGGGTTGGCGTTGCCGACTTCAAATTATGACAAGCATGATTCGATCTTTGCGACTTCTGGTCTTGGTGGTACTCCTGCATTCATGGCTCCAGAAATGGTGACCGGGCCACTTGAGAAAATTGGGCCTGCCAGTGATATCTATTTGCTCGGCGCAACCCTGTTCATGATCGTAACGGGTTCAGCACCGCACAAGGCGAAGACTGTAACGGAGTGTTTGAAATCAGTGCGTCGAAATACGATTCGCAAAGTAAGCGCAGCCCAACAGGGTGAATTGCTGAACATTGCGATGAGAGCGATGGCGACCAAGCCGGAAGATCGGTATCCAGACGTTGCTAGTTTCCAAAACGATATACGCGCTTATCGAGAACACGCTGAAAGTATTTCGCTGACCGTGCGAGCTACTGAAGATCTGAATCTAGGGCAACACGAAGCGTCTTATGCACCCTTGTCTCGAGCAGCGTTCCGTTATGAAGAGGCATTGAAGTCTTGGCCGGAAAATGAGAAAGCCACACAAGGGTTAGAAAAGACCAAATTGGTTCATGCAAAAATCGCTTGCGAAAAGGGCGATTATGAATTTGGGTTATCACTACTCGATAGAAATCAGCCTGCGCATCAAACATTGATTGCAAGTATTGAGGCAGAGATCGCGACCCGCGATTCGCATGCAGCGAAGGTTGCCCTGCTACGAAAAGTTGCGATTGCGATGCTGGCTGTAATTCTCGTCGGTGGTGCCCTCGGTTCACTATGGATTGATTCGGAGAGGCGGCTGGCAAGAGCTGCTGAAAAGGATGCTGTTGTTCAAAAAGAGAAAGCGGTAAAGGCTGAAAAGGATGCTGTTGTTCAAAAAATAATAGCCGAAGATGCTGAAAAAGAAGCGGTAGTTCAGAAAGAGAAAGCTGAAGACGCTGAAAAGGATGCCGTTGTCCAAAAAGAGAAGGCGGAAAAGGCTGAACAAGATGCTCTTGTTCAGAAAGTAAAAGCGGAGGATGCTAAAAAAGACGCGATTGTTCAAAAAGAGAAAGCGGAGGATGCTAAAAAAGACGCGATTGTTCAAAAAGAGAAAGCGGAAGAGGCAGAGGTAGAGGCAAAGAAGCAACGCCAAGAGGCGGTCGAACAGGCGAAGATTGCGAAGAAACAAAAAACGCGTGCTGAGTATGAAGAATATATTTCAAAAATAGCCTTGGCAAAGGCACGGTTGGACCGCAATGAGGCTGATGGTGCGCGAGAAATTCTTAAAGACTTGAATTCGAATGCCAATGCAATGGATCGTGCCATGGGGTGGGAATGGCGGTGGCTTTGGCGGCAATCGAATCAATCGAAATCGTTGAGTACCGGTCAAACACCGATAATCGATCTGGCTGTGAGCAGAGTCGGAAGTATAGGGGCAGTGGCCTTGGCCAATGGCGAAGTTCAAGGTTTGCGTTTGGTTGGTGAGCAGCAAGTCGTTGAGAAGTTCGCCATTCCAATGACGGTTTTTGGCGACCAGCAAGCGACAAGTGTGGCGATATCGTCGCAGGGAAAAAAACTTGCCATCGGGACTGCAAGTGGACAAGTTTTTGTTGTTGCAGGATTGAACGATGTTGCGAATGTCTCTGGCCGGGTTGTGTCAGTTGCTGCCCACAAACGTGGCATCACAGACGTGTGCTTTGGTAAAGATGGCACTTTGTGGACGGCGTCAGAAGATAGATCGGTGAGATCATGGAAGCAGGCTCCGGATGGCTCTCTGGTTGAAGACGTGGTTGGGTGGCATTTCCTTCCTGTGCTGCAGATTGCTCTTGCTGATCACGGTCGAAAGACTTTTTTGGCAGCTGTGGTTGGAGATGGTAGAAGTGGAAAAATTGTTATTTGGGAACAGACTCGGCAAAGCGATGGCTCAGCATTGCAATTGCTTGGGCGAATGTCCGATCATCCTGCACCACCTTCCGCTGTCACTTTCGACATGTCTGGGCAACGCGTTGCATCTGGAGACTTGGCAGGTAATGTTTTGGTCTGGAACACATCCGAGGTCTCCGCAAAGGGTGAAGAAGAATATCGGAAGTCCATTGAAGCGGCTGTTCAGCAAACTCTGGATACAAGTGCAGCCGGGTCAACTGTACCTACATCTTTTGCTGAAGAAGTAGGTGTGGCGTTGAAAGATATTGAAACGGTGTCAGGCGATCGCTTTGTGTCCTCTGCCTCACCATTAGATCGCGACCTCGCTTCTGCAAAGGCACACGCCGATGCTATTGAAACAATTCGCTTCAGCGCGGATGGCGAGCTGCTGTTAACCGCTTCGGATGATTATACGCTCAAATTGTGGGATCTTGGTGAAGGTGAAGTTAGTCAAACCTTCAAGGGACACGGTGGTTGGGTTGTGGGCGCAGATTTTGTACCTGGTCAGGGTGGCTTCATTCTTTCTGCGTCGGATGATGCAACCGTACGGCTCTGGAACCCAGCTACCTACGTGGGGGCTTTCAAGTCACAGCAAACGGGTGGTGCTACCCGTTCAAATTTGAAAACTTTGAATCCGCGAGAAGAAATCTGGTCTGCGAGTTTTGCACCGGGTGGAAAGCAAATTGTGATCGCCCGAGGTGACCACAAGGCAGAGGTCATACGTATCGATGAAGAATCATTGGAATTTCGTCAGGTGTCGGAACTGTCCTTGGACGAGGGCACAGACTTTGTTGCTATGTCGATGCAGGTTGATCAACCGAACGGCTTGTTGTATGTCGGCAGTGGTGATGAAACCATTCGAGTTTGGGATCTTGAGCGAGCAGTACAAGTTGGGGCAGCTAATAAAACAGGTTTGAACACTGCGTTTGCTCTGTCGCGGGATGGGCTTTGGTTGTTGACAGGTTCCAGTGATTCAACTCTTCGAGGTATTCTTTGGAGACTTGATCCATCAGGGAAGGAATCGCCACAGATAGCTCATAAACTGCAGGGAAAACCTGGACAGGAGGGCGTGTCTGCATTTGCTATTTCACCCGACTCAAAAAGTCTCTTTACAGGTGATGATTTTGGCATTGGCTTGCTTTGGGATATTAAGACAGGACAGAAAATCGGTGCGCCGATGGTCAACTTGCGAGGCTCACGGATCAATGATGCCGTGTTTAGCAATGACGGCAAATCGATTTTCGTCGCTGCAGATGATGCCGCTGTCACCCAAATTGATTTGCAAACCCGTCTTTCTGGATTGCGTTTTCAGCAGATTGGATATGTGGTTGACTTGTCGCTCTCACAAGACAATCGGCACCTCTTGACCGTTTGTGAGACTGCAAGCGAAAGGTATGTCAAGACTTTTGCAACATTCTGGGACATCAGGTCAGGCCTGGGGAGGGTCTTGGATTTGACGGTCACCCCGAGGTCGAGCGAAGCGGGTTCTGTGAGTCGTTCGCGGATCACTTCTGCACGCTTTGATGCTGAAGGCAAAACGGTTTTGGTCAGTCGTACTGCGAATGAAAACGACAAGTCTGAAATCAGGGTTTGGAACGTTGATCGGCTTTTGAAATCGGACACGTTCTTGGACAGTGAGCAGCTGAAACGAGCCGTGCTTCAGGCAACGCGATCCACAAATGGTGGAACAACTTTTGTCATGCCGAGCGTTCGTGGTGATACGGAAGGCGTTATGCCGCTTGATGACCAAAGAGTACTTACCATGAATAATAATGGTGTGTTTCTTTGGAATCTTGGTACCAAGCGCGAAGAGAAAAGTTATCGTTCGCACGCTGAATTGACCGAAGCTGCTTTTTCTTTTGATGCAAAGTATGTCGCGACGGCAAGCCGGTCTGTCAAAATCTGGGATGCAGTGTCAGGGATGGCTCTGGCTAAAATAGAGTCGGACAAGCCCATTCGGACCATTCAGTTTTCACCTGTCAGGACTGGTACCACTGGTTACATGTTTGCGACTGGGGGCGACGAGGGAGTTGTCAAGTTTTGGGAGTTCAATCCACAAACTCGTGAGGTCATACCTTTTACCCGTGTTGCGGCGGATAATGTTGATGAACAAACGGTGACGCAAACCAGACCTATACAGCGAATTCGTTTCTCAAAGGATGGAGATCGACTTTGGATCGTCGGAGATCAGGGTCTAGCCCGTTTTCGACATCTGCGTAATGCGACTGAAACGATCACCTTGCAAGTGCCTGAGTCGCAGAGTCTGCGGTGCGCTGCGATCTCAGAGGATGGTGCATTCATTGCAGCTGGAAGTAACGCCAAAAACGTGCTTGTCTGGCAGTTGCCTCAAGCAGGGCGAGAATTGAAGCTGGTGACTTTGAGCGGCCATGCAGGAATGGTGAATGATGTTGGTTTGATCGGAAGCAAAGTTGACAATTTGCGAGTGGTTTCAGCGTCCAAGGATGGTACAGCTCGTGTTTGGGATCCGCGTTTTACCGCTTCTTCAGATGAAGGGGACGGGAAAGGACGTGAGATCATTTCATTACGACGGCACGATGGAGATGTGACCGCGCTCGATGTGACGTCGAATGGCGATTTGCTGATGACTGCAGGAAGTGATGGAGAGGTTGTTCTCTGGCCTGCTGATTCACCAAGAGAGAATGTTGGTGGCGATCAGTAAACCGTGCTAGTTTGAGTTTTTAAACCGAATTCGAGGTCGCGGTACGCATTTGAATGACGACTGGTAAAGATTTTCCTACGCGATCAGAAGTTCGGGCATTCCTTGTTGTAATTGCCCGTCTTGCATTCGATGGCAGTGGTCTGCTGATTCGGCGATCGAATCATCATGTGTGATCATCAGAATGGTCAAGCTGTCATCGTGATTGAGTTCTGTTAATAGCTTGAGAATTTCGAGACCGGTTTCTGTATCGAGATTTCCAGTGGGCTCATCCGCCAGCAGCAAGGTGGGATCGGTCATCAATGCTCGAGCGATGGCTGCTCGCTGCATTTCTCCACCACTCATCTCGGCAGGTTTGTGGGAGGCCCGATGCAACAAGCCAACGCGGTCGAGCATTGCTTCCGCCCGTCGCTTAGCCTCTTTGCGATGCTTAAAAAAGTTCCACGCACTCCTGCCAATCATGGTTGGAGCAAGCACGTTTTCGATTGCAGAGAGCTCTGGCAACAGGTGATAGAACTGGAAGATGATTCCTATGTCATGGTTGCGATATCTATCGCGCCGAGAGCGTGGTGCGTCATCGATTCGTTCACCTTGAAAGTGGATTTCACCTCGGTCAGGCTGGTCGAGTGTGGCCAACAAATGCATGAGCGTACTCTTGCCGCTTCCACTTCTGCCCACAAGTGCAGTCACAAGTCCGGCCGTCACCTCAAAGTCGACTCCCCGTAGAACGGGTACTTCAATGCGGTCCTTGTGGTAACTCTTGTAAACATCGTGAGCTTGGAGGACAGTTTCTGAATTCATTTTCTGGTCGTTTTGTGAAAGTGTGGGCAAGGCTCATGCGTTTTGAAAAGGGTATGTCTATTCGAACCGCAGTGCTTTCACGGGGTGCATCCTTGCCGCTCTGAGTGCGGGCAGTACACTTGCAAAAATGGCGATGCCAACCGCACCCGCCATCACCCACACCAATGTGAATGGATGAATGATGGTTGGGATTTCAGTGAAGTAGTAAACGGTGGGGTCGAAAACTTCTTGACCCGTAATTTTTTCTATCAACGTCGCAACTTCGTTGATATGGTCCACAAATACCAAGCCACCAATCAATCCTGCACCGCTTCCGACAAATCCGAGTAGCAGTCCGTAGCTGAGGAAGATACTCATCACCCCGCCGCTAGAGGCTCCCAATGCCTTGAGCGTTCCGATGTCGCGAGTTTTTTCCACGACAATCATGAAGAACGTTGCAAGAATGCCGAATCCTGCTACAGCAATGATCAAAAACAGAAGGATATTGAGGATTGTTGTTTCCAGTTTTACAGCAGCCAAAAGGGGACCTTGCATATCGCGCCAAGTTTGGATGTTGTAGGCGTAAATGTTTGGTGGAAAGCGGCGACGCAAGGCATCACGGACCGCATTCAAGTCAGCACCCTCAGCAAGTTTTAACTGGATCGTTGTAACGCTTCGGACTTGAGTTGAAGGATCAATCATCCCTCGGAATTCCTGCAATTGGTCAAGCCTGCAGAAAGCAAATGTGCTGTCATATTCACTCATCCCCGACTCATACATGTCAACAACTGTGAATTTTTGATTGACGACCTTGGCATTATCCGATGCATTCGGAAACATCATGCGGACATCATCGCCAGGACGGCAGTAGTAGTGGTCTCTGACATTGTTTTCTTCATCACGTATGCGAGCACTGCTAGTTGAGATGCCCAAGATGATTCCGGGAAACTGCTCGACAGCAGGGTCGAATTCAGTTGTCTCCTCACTATCGTTTTCTTGGAATATTTTTGGGGGTCCAATTTCCAAGGATGGGCCCGTATTTTCTGAAGTGATGCTGTTGGCTGGAGTTCGCAACGCATCAATTCTTGCTTGTTCTTCTGCAAACGCACGTTCGTATGCAACGCGTGCACGACGGTATCCCCATCCAGAACTTGGGAATTGTTCACGGTCGGGTGCGAATCCATCTTCTCGAAGGTTGAAATTGACTTGGGACTGATTTTCGGGATGCAGCAGGTAACGTCCGAAGTGACTGACGTTGTCATATGTTGCCGGATCAAGGCCAACAAAATTCACATGACGGGTGATTAGTTGCCCGTTGAAATCAATGCCAAGCATCGCGGGGACATGAACACTGGCAGAGGATCCGACGACATCGTCACCACAAACCTTCATGATCTCTTCGAGATGACCCTCGGGGTCAGGCATGCCACCACTGGTGTGACATTCGATCAGGATGTCGGATGCCAAACCGTGTAGACGCTCATGCATCTCGGCAGAGAAACCTGCCATGACACTATTGACGACGATTAAGGTCGCAACACCAAGTGTCACACTGATGATCGATGCGAGCGCTATGTAGCGAGTCCGCAAATAGCGAAAACAAAGCAGCCAGCGATACATATACCGTTCCTTGGATTCAATCGATTGAGGCACATCCGTGTGCATCATTCATGACTGCTGGCGAGTCTAGGAAAGTCAGCAAGCGGGCGTAAACGGCAATCGTGCCCCCATTTGCGCCGATTTTGACACCAATGGGGCTTCGTAACCGGTTGGCAGAGCCACCCGTGGCTGAATTTAATGCGTTTATGTCTTCAAGTCTTCAAATTGTCCAAACGAGAAGAAGACTCATTGCAGGTGTCCCCATGCTATGAATTAGCCCCTTCAGGACGCAAAAGTGGGAAGAGAATGACGTCTCGAATCGACTTTTTCCCCGTCAATAACATGACAAGTCGGTCGATGCCGAGTCCCAAACCGCCCGCCGGTGGCATCGCGTAACGCAGGGCGCGTACAAAGTCATGATCCATTTTTGCCATGGAATCTTCTTCGTCCTGGCCCTCAAGTTGTGTCTTGAATAGCTCTTCTTGAAGATCAGGGTCATTCAATTCGGTGTAGGCGTTGGCGAGTTCCATTCCGAGTATGAATAGCTCAAATCGTTCGGCGATCGCTGGATTTCCCTGTTTGCGTTTGGTCAGGGGGCAAATGCTAGCAGGGTAGTCAATGACAAAGATGGGACCTTCCAAAGTATCCTCCACCTTCTCTTCAAAGATCTCATTCCGGATCACATCTGGGTGCTTACCGTCGGTGGAAAGATGAAGGGTTTTGGCGTAATTGAGTATGGCATCGTCATCAGACGGATCCACTCCCGTTGCATTGTTGAACAAGTCTGCGTACGTGGCCCGTTGGAATGGCGGTGTGAAGTCAATCGTTTTCCCATCGAATTCACGGAGGTAGCCACCGCCAATCGCATCAATGGCGTCAATGATCAACTTTTCGGTCAGATCCATCATTGACTGATAGTCGCCGTATGCTTGATAGCATTCCAGCATCGTGAATTCAGGATTGTGCCGTGGGCTGATCCCTTCGTTGCGGTAAACACGACCCACCTCGTAGACACGTTCCATCCCACCCACCATCAGTCGTTTGAGGTGCAGTTCCAATGCGATACGCATGGTCAGCGGCATATCGAGTGCGTTGTGGTGCGTGGCAAAGGGACGCGCTGCAGCGCCACCGGCGATGGTGTGTAGAGTTGGGCCTTCTACTTCACAGAAGCCATCTTCATCCAAAGTATGGCGGATTGATTTCACGATTTTGGTGCGATCAAGAAATGTCTTCATGACCCCATCATTGAAGGCAAGGTCAGCGTACCGCATTCGTTGCCGCAGGTCGGTGTTCGTGAGCCCGGCGTGTTTGTCGGGAGCTGGTTCGAGCATCTTGGCATGGAAGAAAATCTTGTGTGCAAATACCGTCAGTTCACCGGTATTTGTTTTTCCAAGTCGCCCTTCTGCGGCGACCAAGTCACCGAGGTCAAACAGCTTGGCAATCGCGAAACCGTCGTCTCCTACTTGGTTCTTGCCAACGAAGATTTGGATTTCGCCTGTCCAGTCACGCAAGGTAAGAAAGATCAACTTTCCTTTATCCCGTGATAGCATGATCCGACCTGCGACCCGAACGATGGGGCCGGTTTGTTCACCGGGGCCATTTTCCGACTTCCACTGCCTAAAGTCGAACCCATCTGCCGTCAGGTCTGGCAAGCAAACCGCTTCACCGTCTTCGCGGGTCCATTGGATTTCGGATTGGCGAGCTTGGCACTCGGAAATCAGCGAGCGGTCATCGAAACGACTGCCCCAAGGATCGAGCCCCAGTTCTTCGATCTGACGCATCTTTTCACGTCGCGCGACACGAGGATCTTTGGCGTCATTTTCGTTCGAATTCGGCTGATCATTCATTGCAGTTCAGGATCGAGGGGGAGGCCCTCGTTGCAGGAGGTGCCCGATGTTTAAGTCGCTTAAAACGCAGTGTTTTTCAAGTTTGTTTGCGACTTGATTGGGTCAGGGCGGAAGTGGTTTCTTTGCTGAATTGTCGGCGTACCTTGCGGTTTTCGCAACCGTGAGACATTCAGGTGGTGATTTCGGCCTGTTTTGCACTTCCCTGCCCTGCTCTGCCCTTTTTTTCTCCAAGCCTGAATGGATAGGTTTTGCATCTGGATGGGATTTTCTTGCCCTCTGTCCAGAATTTTCCACTCCAGCCCAGAGCCTTTTTCGATTTTCCGTGCTTTCGCCGTTACCGAATCTTGGGTTCTCCACGGTGGCACCGGTGACGGATCGCGCGGAATTATCAAAGCGACTCTTGACCTGCTGCGATTTTTTTTTGTACCACCCCACCAAATCAGTCCATCCACGAGGATCCTATCCCCATGTTCAAACGATTGTTATTTGCTCTTTCCATCACCTTACTTCCGACATTTGCGTTTGCGGACGAAGTTGTTCGCTATCAATTGACGGAATGGAAAGCCAAGCACATCCATGACGCCAAAAAGGCCGACACGATCATGCAAACGCTGAAAAAGCTTGGGTGCGAGCTCAAGAAGAATCAGCATAATGGTCACATTGACGTGAAGTACCGTTGTGTCAAATGGCATGAGTTGAAGCTCAATAGCCATGAGGATGCACACAAATGGGAAAAATGGCTCAAAGAGTTCAACTTCAAAACTGAGCATAAGCATTGAGTTTGCCAATTCCTAATCTGGCCCTCGTCCATGGTGTAACGCAACTTGCTACTCATGTGGCAGGACGCGTCGGCAAGGCCATGGGGTTTGATGAAGTGCTCCGTGGTGGCGACGTTGCGGCGCCAACTTCTGCACAGCAGGCAGATTCTGCACAGCAGATTCCGAGCGTCGGAAATACCGACGTTGTCCCGAAGATCGATGACTTGCATGCCCGAATCAGCAGTCGGATTCGCAGTCTGATGAGGGAAGCGGGTATGGCCGTGAGCGGTGCGTTGAAAATTCGCCTTGATTCCCGCGATAACTTGAATGTTGATAATCCACATCCAAGTGGAGCTGGAATCGAGGAATTATTGAACCGAGACCCAGCTTTGAAGCAGGATTTTGAAAGTCTAGTAAGCCTTACAGCAAGAAATGCTTTTTCAATCGACTTGACGAGTCAGGGTCCGGTAGCCAACATGAATGCTCCCGGAGGGTATCCGAATTGGTGAGGAGGTTGATTCGAAATCAATTGCCCCGCAAGGGGTTGCGGGTTCGAGTCCCGTGCCCTCCGCTTATCTAAATGCACCCCCGCAAACACTTTGTTTTCGGGGGTGTTTTTGGTTTGTCTGGCAAATCGTGGGAAGCGGCATTAGAACAACCGCTGCATCTAATCTGGTCACCACGAAACTTTTGGACCGTGTTGTGCCAGTGCTTCTTCTGCCTGCGATTTCAAAGGGTGTTGTTTTCTAAGATTCTTTCGTAGCCCCGTGTGTTAAGCAATATTAACGCGTGAGTCACTCCTCTGATCGCGAATGCGTAGAAGTCTTCATGCCTGCTTCATCGCATCTGGTGTCTGGCACCCATCGAGCCGAAGCAGGCCGGCTTTCGATGAGTCGTTCAACTCCTGTTACATAGGCTGTTTTAGCAGGCACCAATGGACTATCGGGCGAGTGTTCGAGCAAAAACTTCTTGAGATCAGGATTCTATATCGCTTTCCCAAAGCGTTGCGAGCGAGAGAAACAGGGCGAAATGATCATCGTGCAGAATGCACAGGACAGCACACGGTGCTTCTTGATGTTCGTTCTTCTGTAATCGATGGGGAAGGTGGACGCCGTTTCCACGCCTTGATTTCGCTTCTTCTTGCCGCTGATTGTCGAATCTGGATGGTGCCACACCTGCGGTTTTTTCAGTCTTTCCGAAAGTGTTACAAACGGCAGACGCTGCAGAAAATTCAGGAAGATGGTGAGCAATCGCCGGATCACTACGACTTCTGTCTTTCGGATCGCTACACAAATCATCCACGAGCCAACAAAACACTTCGGATTACCACCGCTACTCTTCGTGAAATACTCGCCGGTGAGATGCCGTTCTCTTATGGCCTGCATCTTGGTGTCTATCAGTCTGGGCAAGGCTTGATGTTACCACCCTTTCGCGAGCAGCAACGGATTTGGAGGTTGTTCTTTGGAGGCTATCGAGCGAAATTTGTCTGCCGGGAAAACGGCTATTACAGTCACCTCCCAACTACTAATCGCTTTGAAATTGTTGAGGAAACGCTGCGTTTTTGTGTAGACCAAACGCGTTCAGCGGAATCAGACGAAGCATTTTCAGAGCTCATCAAGTCAGAGTGTGATGGCTTCACCTTCATTGATAGCGACAAGTATCGTCTGCCGGGCAAAGAGTGGCTCAATACACTGAGTCTTGCGGACATTTTCCTCGCAGCTCCCGCGACGACGTACCCCATGTCCCACAATTGTGTCGAATCGCTGGCGGTTGGTACGGTTTCTGTTCTTGAATATGCCAGTGTTTTCAGGCCAACGCTTACTGACGGAGTCAATTGTCTGACTTATCAAGGCAAAGAAGGCTTTCGTCGTACTTTGAAACGCTTGTAAAACCTTGGGCTTGAGGAAATCGAAAGCCTCAGCAAAGGCGCGGCAGAGTACTACGCAAAGTACCTCGGACCGAGCGAGCTTGTTGAACGCTCGATGAAACCCGAACTATCCAAATTGCATCTCCATGCGCATCTGGCAAAGCCCGCTGCTGAGGTTGATTTCACAGTGCAATGATCGTTTGCAGCTGTTGGATGCCGCGTGCTTGTTCGGCGTCAGGATGATAATCCTGATGAACCCTTCGGCGGGCAGCAGATTGGCAAAAGCGAACTGAACGCGTTTGTTTTACAAAAGAGGCATTTGTCGTAAGCTTGAATGTCAGCCAAGTGGGCTCACGAGGGATCTCGTGTTTCTGATTGAATGATTAAGTTGAAATTTGGTTGTTGCAGGTGACGCCGGAATCCGCGAGATAGTCCCTCGCCACTGTGAAAGATGAGGTTCAGATTCGAGCATTGTATTGTGTCGACTGTCGTCAATCGTCCTCTGTTTGCTCGATTAGAGCCTGACGTAGACGAGTCGCTTCGGATTGTGCAAAGCCTTCGTCATCGTGGTCAATCAACCAGTCAAGGTCTTGGATTGCTGCCGTTTTACGCCCCGTCATCATTCGGATCTGGGATCGCATTCTTCGTGCAAGAATCGAATCTGGCTCAATGGCGACGGAAGCTTCGCAGTATCGATTGATCGCTTCAGCATCTTGTTCGTTGCCGGCAACGCTGATCAGATTTCCCAGCACACGGTTCAGGATTTCAATCGGGATTTGCGCATGTAAGTCATCAGCGGTAATTGGGCGATTACTCCGATTGGCAACGATGCTTTTGGCATCGTTCATAGTCAGAACTTTACCACGTTCAAAAACATCAATCAGTTGTTGATTGTTGTCGTTAACAATGTGCCTTGCCACAAAATGGCCGGGTAGTCCTACACCCTCGATATTGAGTCCGATTCGTCGACCTAGTTCCATGTAGAGAATCGAAAGCGTGATGGGGAGGCCTTCGCGATCATCAATCACACGGTTGAGGTGACTGTTTGCAGGGTGGTAGTACTCGGCACGACCACCATGAAAACCGTTCTCCTCGAAGAGATACTCGTGCAATGACTTGCGTTTCGCTGTGGGGGTCGCGTTCTTCTGGAATTTGACGGATATCTCCCGTCCCATTTCATCGACTCGTGCAAGATAGGCATCAATATCGATGTCGGGGTCATCAAGTTTGGCAATCAATAGCGAACCACGCAGCAGCATGTTGTCAGGGCTCCGACGGGCCAAGTCGGCAAGTTCACGTGTGATAGGGGCAATGGTGACATCCGAGGCAAGACGCCGCAGTTCATCTGCCTGTTTCTCGATTTTCGCAACCCTTTGTTTGATCTTCAGGTTGGTTGCTTCGTCAGATTCGCCGAGATCCATAATGTCTGCTGGCGTAAGGTCACGCAGTTTTGAAGGTTGGGAAAAAACATCGCTTATCAACGCTTCTGCCCGCTTCGACATCGGGGGGACTCCGAGATCAGTACCGATTTCAAATGTTTTGAAATCAGGCTTGGTGTCTCGGAATTTGACAAGTCCGGATTTTCCCGATGTCAGTTGTGTATCGTTGGATTCGATCACCAAGTGACCGTTGACGAAGCACTGTAGTTTGCCAGGTTCGATGTGAACTCGCAGTCGATTCCAGTCACCAGGCAGATAGTGTTTGGTGCGAACTTCCTCAAGCACCTCCCACGAATAAACAGATGCTCCTTTGAAGCAGGTTAGCCTGAGTTGCCCATTGCTTGGGTAGAAAGCGTAGTGTCGGTTTTCGCCATCCGAGTGAAAGGCGATTCCAGCAGCACCCGATTCCTGATCTAGCCGAACACGCACTGCAATTTCATATGAGGTGTCAGGTGTTTCTGATTTCGCGAGGCAAAGTGCACGACCACCAAATCCTGATCCGGCACCACGAGCCATGATCATTCCGCCACGTTGATTCCAGATGGCATTGAAAACCGAGAGCCATTTCTTTTCGTTCACCAGTCCCAGATTAATCCATCTTTCATAAACAACTGGGTTTGACGTTTCACGCAGGACATCCAAATGGCTGATCGGGATTGCGAATCCCAGATTGTCATCGATGGCAGATTTCATGTTGATGATGCCAATGACTTTGCCCTCGCTGTTGATCAACGGTCCACCGCTGTTGCCGGGCTGGGTTGGCATCGCCAACTGGATCATCTCTCTACCTTCAATTTCTTGTATGGCAGATATGATCCCGGTCACAACACTGTCACGCATCCCAAGCGGATTGCCGAACGCAAGAACACGAGAGCCTTGTGAAGGAAGAGAGTTGTTTGCAAGTTCGAGTGAAGGAAGTTTCTCTTTGCCGATGTCGACTCGTAACAGCGCAAGATCACTGGTGCGATCTGATGACTCGACTGCCAGTACCGGCAGCACGCGGCCAGAGGATAATTCAACAGTGAAGGGTCGACCTTCTGTGATCACATGAAAGTTGGTGGCAATCAAACCGGTCGCGTCGATGACGAATCCTGTCCCGATACCAACCTGTTGTCCGTCTCGTCCGTTGACTCGGATGGTGGCAACTGATGGCGTCACTGCTTGAATTAGATTTTTCAGGACTTGCGGTTTCACCAGGTTGTTGGATTCGTCAGCGAGGGTTGGGATCGCAACGATGCTCAGTAGCAATGCTATCGGGAAGGCAGGTTGCATTTTATTTCCTCAAGTTGGCTTCCGCATTGCGGAGCATTGTCCGTTTTTTAATCACTTAATCATAGCTGCAATGCATCTTTGGCTCTGACACATTACAGTGGCGATTGTGTAATGGGCGAGGCAATGAATTAAAGTACCGCAGAACGCATCGTCGTCGCATCATGTTTGGTCGCTTCCAAGGCACGATGTCATGACTTCGCCCTATCCGTCGATATTCTACCTCTTTCGTTCTTAATGTTGGTGGCAGTCATGATTCGCTTTTTACTCGTTGCGGTTTCGTTTGCAGGTTCGCTTTTCTGGGCCGAGTATTCTGATGCAGCCGAAGTGAAATACCCAAATTTGCTTTTTGTGCTTGTAGACGACCTCGGTTACATGGACATCGGAGCTAATAATCCCGCAACTTTTTACGAAACGCCAAACATTGACAGACTGGCGAATTCAGGGATGCGGTTTACCAATGGTTATGCGGCCAATCCTGTGTGTTCGCCGACGAGATACAGCATCCTGACCGGGAAATATCCGAGCCGTGTTGATGCAACTAATTTTTTTGCAGGCAATCGTGGAGGGCGTTTTTTACCCGCCGTTCTCAATGATCGCATGCCGCTGAATGAATGGACCTTGGCAGAAGCCGTGAAGGCATCGGGTTACGCGACATTTTTCGCAGGGAAATGGCACCTCGGGCCAACGGAAGAATTTTGGCCTGAACATCAGGGATTCGATGTGAATGCCGGGGGGCATCGGGCGGGTGGGCCATTCAAGGCCGGTAAGTACTTCTCTCCCTATGCGAACCCCAAGTTGCAGGATGGTCCGAAGGGGGAACATTTGACTGCAAGACTTGCTGATGAAGCAGTTAGTTTCATTCGGGACCACCAAGAAAAGCCGTTTCTCGCTTACCTGTCGTTCTATTCGGTGCATACACCGCTGATGGCACCACGTGATTTGGTTGCAAAGTATCAGGAAAAAGCTAAACGTTTGGGTTTGTCAGAGGCGGAAGTGTTTGGTGACGAAGAACAGGTATGGCCCAATGCCAAGAATCGGAAAGTCCGCACATTGCAGACACATGCCACCTACGCGGCAATGGTTGAGTCAATGGATAAGGCTGTTGGGAAGGTATTGACCACTCTGGACAAGTTGGGATTGGCAGACAATACGATTGTGTGTTTAACCAGTGATAATGGTGGACTCTCTACGTCCGAAGGTTCGCCGACAAGTAACTTGCCTTTGCGTGGGGGCAAAGGTTGGCTGTACGAAGGTGGAATCAGAGAAGCATTCATGATCCGTGCACCAAGTGTCACCAAACCGGGGACTGTCTGTGATGTACCAGTGATGAGCATCGATTTTTATCCAACGCTTCTTGAGTTGTGTGGAATCACAGTCGGCAGCCAGCAGCAAGTTGATGGGGAGAGCCTCGTTCCTCTGCTGAGTGGTGCTAAGAAAACAAAACGCACATCACTTTTTTGGCATTATCCCCACTACAGCAATCAAGGTGGTTTTCCGGGAGGCGCCGTTCGATCGGGGGAATGGAAGCTGGTGGAGCGTTACGAAGATGGGCGAAAACACTTGTATCACCTCGGAGATGACATTGGTGAAACAAATGATGTTGCTGACAAGCATCCAGATCTGGTCCAACGGATGACATCAGATCTCCATTCGTGGTATCGGGGGGTGGATGCCAAGTTTCTCAGAGCGAAGCCTGATGGGCCACGACCTTGGGTACCGAGCCAGTAGTGCTGAACCGCTTGATTGCCGGATAATCAACTGATTGCCGGATAATCAACGTGCTTGACGTGAAGTTGCTTTGGATGGCTGCTGTGCCTGTATGAATCTGTGGATTGGATCTCTGTACATCAGTGGCTCTATCAGTCTGCTCCAACACGGAATTTGGTGAGTGTAGTCAAGCCACATGGCTTGGTGCCTGAGGTGTACAGGCTATGTAACCGGTAAAGTCAGTGCCGAGTCTAGGGACTGTAACGTTTTATCGGGATCTACCGTTGTGTTTCGCTGTTCGGTTATTCCAGTTGTGTCGTGTGAAAGGCCGATACCGAACGTGGCGCACCGTTCAGACGGTCCGGTTATCCAGATTGTCTGGTATAGCGGAGAGCGTGGTAAACCAAGGCTTTATTCCATGCGACTGCGCATTCCGAAAACGATTTCAAGGCGGCACAAAAGCATTCACCAGGAAGGCGAATGCTATGCAAAAGTGGGAGTGATGCGTGCTGGAAAGTACTCCGCTGCGATCGTCTTCATTGTCGCGTTGATGGTTTCAACAATAGCGGGCTGCTCGATTGCCCGGCTCATTCCGGATGGAAAGCACGATACGAAAAAGTCTTACCATGCAAGCCATGGTCTGAGCATTCAATATCCAGAAGTAAAACAGTGCGAAACGCCAACTCTTTTGAAGGCCCAGCAGACGACGGTACCATTGACGATGCAAGATCCGGCGGATTTGCCAACTTTTGAATTGTCATTGCAGGAGGCTGTGAATCTGGCTGTCACTTCGAGCAAGGTATTGCGCACCGTGGGCGCGTCTCAGGATGTGCGTGTGTCGATTCAGGGAGTAGCGACCGTCTTTGATCCGGCAATCACCGCTTCCTCACCACAGCTTGGTGCTGAAGCTGCTTTATCTGCTTTTGATGCTCAGTATGCACAACAGCTTTTTTGGTCATCAGTAAACCGTCCTAACAACATTGCCCCAGGCGGTATCACCTCTGCGTTTACTCCCACAGTTTCTTTGGCAAAGAATGCTGCTTTCAATGCAGAGCTGTCGAAGACGACGGCAACGGGCGGCAGCTATGCGTTGCGGCACATTGTTAACTATTCCCGAAGTAATCAGCCGTTTCGAGCTTTTGAAAGTGCATTCGAAGGCTGGGTCGAAGCCGAGTGGCGCCAGCCGTTAGCGCAAGGAGCTGGTGCAACCTATAATCGCATTGCTGGTCCGGGGGCCGTGCCTGGGCAATACAACGGAGTCTTGATTGCGAGAGTCAATGAGGATATTTCCTTGGTTGACTTTGAGACTTCAGTCATCCAGCTGGTGACTGACGTAGAGCAAAAGTACTGGGATCTCGTGACTGCTTATCGTAGGCTCGATACCGCAGTGCGCGGACGCGAATTGGCCCGCCGGACTTGGGAGTACAACAAAAAACGGCTCGAAGTCGGTGCTGGGCGTTTGGATGATGAAGCTCAGGCTAGATCACAGTATTACAATTTCGAAGCGCAGGTACAGACAGAGTTAGCCGGTCCGAATGGGTTATATGAAACCGAGCAGGATTTGCGTTATGTGGTCGGCATGGTTGCCACCGATGGGCGTCTGTTGCGTCCCACCACGGAGCCGATTGATGTTCGAGTGACATTCGATTGGGAGAGTGCTCTTGCGCAGGCGTTAAGACGTCGAGCGGAAATTCGCAAGCAAAAGTTTCAGGTAAAACGCCGCGACATGGAATTGGTTGCTGCGAGACTCAACTATAAACCCAGGGTTGATTTCGTCAGCCAATATCGCTGGTACGGTCTAGGTAATCATTTGATTGGCAACAAGGATGGTGCTCTCGATAATATGTACGGGGAGATCACCGGCGGTAATTATCAGGAATGGCAGGCGGGCGTGGATTTGCGTTTTCCTGTTGGGCTCCGGGTAGCTGGGCTTGCCATTGCCAATGCTAAACTCAATGTAAAACGCGAACGCGCGATCCTAGCGGAAACAGAATTTTTAATCAGTCACAACCTTTCAAATGCGGCTCGACAGGTCACGACTACCCATGAATTGCTGGAAACCAATTATGACCGGTTGATTGCTGATCTTAATCAGGTTGATGTGCTTGATGCACGCTACCGGATCGGTTCGGACAACATACGCGACCTGCTTCTTGCGCAGAGGCAGTTGGTCAACAGTGCAACTGAGTTCTACAGTTCGCTTTCAAGGTACAACTTGGCAATTCGGGATTTTCATCGTGAGAAAGGCTCGCTGCTGGCCTACAACAATGTGCAACTTGCTGAGGGGCCGTGGGCAACGGGTGCTAAGTATGATGCCTATCGGACCGGGCGTTTCTTGCGGCCAAACTTCCTGCCCGGAACCAAGAAGGTTCCTGCGCCTCTGACTAGGGGTCCTTTCAATCCCTCCGCCAAGCAGAACACTTCGGCTCCTGTCAGTCATGGGGCTGAGGCAATCCAAGAGATGCCATTTTCAACGGACGAGGATTCTGCATCGCCATCAGAACAAGTTCCGGTGGGGAATCGAAAGAGTGCGAGCAGTCAGAAATCGGAACCAGAAGCCGGCGACAGCTCTGCAGGAGCATCCCAAAAATCCTCAGCAGACGTGGTGCCCGCCGCCGCGAGTGGGTCAGCTAGCTTGGAGTCTGATGGAGAGATTCCTTTGCCGGAACTGCCAGTACCGACGGAGTGACATGGCGAGTTTGCTACCGCAGCGGTGAAGTCATGCTCGGTTCTGGGGGATCAGTGCCTTTCATAACGCACCCGGTAAACTGGGATTTGGTGTTGTCTGCTGCGACGTTCAAAATGGGTCCGATAATCCAAGTCGTGATTGGCAGCAGCCTCTTCTTCTGGAATGGGGATGCCGAATTCCGGGGCGAGTTCGGCAATCATTTCAACGGTGTTTTCAAAGTAGTCCAAAACATCTGTCCAGAAGTGCAAGCGTCCGCCTGGCCGCAGGACTCGAGAGATATTCCGAATGCTTGTTTCGTTTACCACTCTCCGTTTTCGGTGGCGTTTTTTCCACCACGGATCAGGAAAGTAAACATGAACGGCTTCAAGGCTTCCCGCGTCAATGCGATCCTTAAATAATGGCTCTGCATTCCCGCTGATCATGATTGCATTGAACTTTGAATCAGGGGTGCCGCTTCTTGACCGCAGTAGACGGCCGGCGGAGTGGGCAGCGTACTTGGCCATGATTTCAATGCCCAAAAAATTGTGCCCCGGATTGGCAGCAGAGGCTGTGGTCATGAACAGCCCTTTTCCGGAACCAATTTCAATTTCAAGTGGAGCACTGTTGTCGAACAAGCTCGCACTGCTCAGCTTTTGGGGGAGGGCATCGACATCACGCAGCACTTGAGAGAGGTCGAGATTGGCGGGGGGGCGTTTGATGGGACTGCGTGGCATGGGATTGTGTCAGAGAGAGCCTGTGAGTTTGATCCTGTGCGGTGGTTTACCGTTGTGTGCCCCATAAGGCGCCGTCGGATTGTCCAAGTGAGTACATCGTAACCGGCGGAGATTTCCCTACAATGACGCGTCCGGTCTGAATCAACTCCCGAAAAACGATATTCATGGCGACAATGGCAAACGCAAAAGCCAATTTTAACGGATTGCAAATTGCTGCCCTCGAGAGCAGGCGTGCCGATGACATGGCACGCTTGATTTCCAAAGCAGGCGGTGTTTCTAACGTCAGTCCCTCCATGCGCGAGGTACCGATCGAACCCAACCGAAACGCGATTGATTTTGCCTATCGGTTGATGACTGGGCAAGTGAGTGTTGTGATTCTCATGACAGGCGTGGGATTTCGCTACCTGCTGCGTTCGGTGGAAAAACACGTCGATCGGCAGCGATTTCTTGATTCGCTCTCCGATGTGGTCACAATCTGCCGAGGACCCAAGCCGGCCGCGGCATTGAGGGATGTCGGTATTAAGGCGACCCATCGGGTGCCTGAGCCGAATACCTGGCGAGAGCTGTTGCAGACCATTGATTCGGAGGTTGCCATCTCTAATCAAGTCGTGGGACTCCAAGAGTATGGCGTTACCAATGCTTCTTTGATCGCAGGTCTGGAAGCACGCGGCGCCACTGTCGAGGCAGTCCAGGTTTATGGCTGGGAATTTCCAGAAGATACGACGCCCCTGGAAGAGAATATTCGGGCTTTGGCCGCAGGCAAGAGGGATATGTTGCTGCTGACCAGTGGCCATCAGGTCGTCAATATGCTGAGGATGGCAGAGCAACTAAACGTGCTAGAGTCTTTACGGCAGGGCTTGCATGGGACCGTAATCGCTTCGATCGGACCAACCACCACGCAAATGTTGGAGGAGTGCGATATTCATGTCGATATGGAACCCAGCCATCCTAAGATGGGGCATCTGGTGACCGAAGCAGCACAGCGAGGAGTAACTTTGGTGGAATCTAAAAAACGTGGTATTGCGGCATCGCCGCCGATTACCAATCTTGAACATCCGTCCAACGCTAGCCTATTCATGAGGGCATGTCGCGGGGAACCGACAGAGAGGACCCCCGTTTGGTTGATGCGGCAAGCCGGTAGATATATGGCTGAGTATCGCGAGGTGCGGGCAAAGCAGAGTTTCCTTGACCTTTGCCGACAACCCAAGTTGTGCAGCGAGGTGATGTGCACTGCGGTTGATCGATTGGGAGTTGATGCGGCGATTATCTTCTCGGATCTCCTGCCGATTCTAGTTCCGATGGGCTTCGACCTCGAGTTCGCTAAAGGTGATGGACCTGTGATTCATAACCCGGCCCGCGATCTGAGCGATGTAAAACGGGTTAAAGGATTGAACGCACCACAGGAACTGGACTTTGTCTATGAAACGGTGCGGCAAACTAGGGCAGATATCCCAGAGTCAATTCCAGTGATCGGTTTTGCCGGTTCCCCATTCACGCTTGCCAGTTACGCAATCGAAGGCGGTGGGAGTAAGCAATACGTCAACACAAAAAAACTGATGCGAAGCAAGTGTGGTGGCTGGAATCTACTGATGGAGAAATTGTCCGAGGCGATTACTGTTTACCTCAACCATCAGATCGCAGCGGGAGCGCAATGCGTTCAGCTATTTGACAGTTGGGCCGGATGCCTCTCACCGGCTGACTACACCACTTTTGTATTGCCGTGGATGAAGCAAATCATTGCTGGAATCACCCCAGGTGTCCCTGTGATCAACTTCGCGACCGGCAATCCCGAATTATTGCCACTGTTAAGAGGTGACCGTAGAACCGTGGTCGGTGTTGATTGGCGAATTCCGCTTGACGTTGCATGGAAGAGGATTGGGCACGATTGTTCCGTCCAAGGAAATCTCGATCCCGCTGTCCTGCTTGCCGACCCGGACGTCATTCGTGATTCGGTGGACCAGCTGCTACGTTCCGTTGATGGCCGACCTGGGCATATTTTCAACTTGGGTCACGGTGTTTTCAAGGAAACTCCAGTTGAGCACGCAATTGCGTTGGTAGATGCGGTCAAAGATTTGTCGCAACGACCGGCTCAAGAGTAGGCAGATTCTCGTTTGCAGGGAAAGCCAGTGAGACTCGCCTTCTAGTGGGGGGGAAGCTGAATGCGATCTTTTCCGATCGCATTGAGGCGGCCCGAAAGTGACGGTAGTACCGCTTTTTGCGGTGCTGTGGGTTCCCAGAAAGGGGGTCATGCGGGCAACGCTTAACTGCCGAAATCTGAACGGGGCCGTTCCTTTCACCTCGTGGCAGTTGCAAATGTGGCGTTCAATTTTCATCGCAGTCGGGATCATGGCGATCATCATTGGCTTGGAATGTCTGGTGATTGACAGCGCCAACCTCTACTCTGCTGCTGATACTGAGGCGGGCGCTTTTGTAAATCCGGTTGCTGTTCCCACGTCCAATGTGGAGCAATGGCGTCCAAAAGAGTGGTTTCCGTGGGTGATTTTGAGTGCTGGTGGTATCACGGTGCTTTACGCCATCACTTTGCCGAAGCGGTTTGGCGGTGCCACTGCTGCGTGAGCAAACTGTCGCGGGTTGACGAAAACGCGATCTGAATCTACCTTGCATTAATCCCGCTGCGTGCTGTTTGCCGCAGTATTAGTTATTTTAATGCAAGGAAAGCGTCTTGCAGCTTCGTACGCTAGAACTCTTCTGCACCATTGCCGAGCACCGAAGCTTTTCCAAAGCTGCGGTGCTCCATCATTTGACGCAGAGCGCTGTGAGTCAGGCGATGCAGCAACTTGAGGAGTCGGTTGGCGCCGAGTTGATTGATCGCTCCAAGAGGCCGTTGATTTTGACTCCGGCTGGGAAAACTTATTTGAGCGGGCTCCGAGGAATTTTGAGGAGCTACGAGCGACTTGAGCAGGAAGTCCGCAGTACCAGCAGGCAGCTCAGCGGGAAGGTGTCAATCGGAACCATCGTTTCGGTAGGCCTGAGTTACATGCCGGATGCGAGCGAGGCATTCGGTCGGTTGCATCGGGATGTCGAAGTGAGAACCGAATTTGGGTCCAACGACCGGGTTTTTGAAATGACAGCCGAGGGTGAGGTTGATTTTGGGTTGGTTAGTTTTCCTCACAGTAATAAAGACATTCAGTTTGTTCTCTGGCAGCAGGAGCCAATGAGGCTTGTTTGTTCAGCGGAACATGCATTTGCTACACAGAACGAGGTTTCCCTTTCCCAATTATCCGGGATCAAGATGATTGCTTTTGATCGTGGCTTGCAGCTACGTCAAGAGATTGATCGTTGTTTGGCGAAAGCAGGAATCAGCGTCAACGTATGCATGGAGTTCGATAACGCGGACTCAATGATCCGGGGGATTCAGGCCAGTCGTGGCATTGGGATCGTTCCTGAGGCGGCGGTACGCCGCGAGACAGCGAATGGCTCCTTAAGAGTCGTCGCATGCCGAGAATTGCGCATGACGCGTCCTCTCGGCATTATTTTCCGCCGATCTGGTCGACTAAGTCGGGCAGCCAGTGAGTTTGGTTCCCTGCTTTTGGGGCGACCGCTTGAGGCGGGAAAACGAGTGAAATCCGGCAGCGGGAAGCTGACCGTGGAAGCGGCCACGATTGAGCCAGGAACTGGTTCGTCAGTCGTCGCCTGATACGTCACTAGCAATGTGGAGAAGAGGCACGCGGTGAATCGCCGACGAGCCTGCCGCCGCAACGCAGAGAATCAGGTGCCGAGCGATGACGAATCGCATCAGGATACGAAAGTCACAAATGACAAATAGCATTATGAAGAAACATTTTCATTTACCACCCGCGCAGGGTCTCTATGATCCAGAATTGGAAAAAGATGCGTGCGGTGTAGGATTCATTGCCCACATCAAGGGAATTCCCAGTCATCAGAACGTTCTTGATGCTGATCAAATTCTCCAGGCAATGGACCATCGCGGTGCGTGTGGTTGCGAGCCGAATACCGGTGATGGTTCAGGAATCATGTGCGGCTTGCCGCATAAATTTCTGGCCAAAGTCTCGAAGCAGGATCTTGGTGTTGAGTTGCCAAGTCCCGGACGATTCGCAGCAGGACTAGTCTTCCTACCAGAAGACGAAGCGGAACGAGCCTTTTGTAAGGGCACGATTCAGAAGCTTGTTACGGACGCTGGGCAGAAGTTGATTGGTTGGCGAGATGTTCCCCAGATGGCGGACGTCGCTGATATTGGACCAACGGCTCGAGCCAGCGAGCCGCGAATTGAGCAGTTGTTTGTGGGGGCAGAAGATGGGCTTGAGGGGGAAGCCTTTGAACGCAAACTCTATATGGTTCATAAGCAGGCCAGTCATTTGCTGCGTGGCAGCGAAGATTTGAAGCAGGCGTTGATGTTCTACATTTGCTCTCTCAGTACCAAAGTCATCATCTACAAAGGAATGCTGACACCAGCGCAGGTGCTTCCGTACTTTCCTGACTTGAGAGATGAGGACTTTGAAACGCATCTGGCAATGGTTCACAGTCGATTTTCGACAAACACGTTCCCAAGTTGGGACCGCGCTCAGCCACTGAGGTTCATGAGCCACAATGGTGAAATCAATACTCTGCGGGGTAACAAGAATTGGATGAAAGCCCGGGAGGGATCTGCTAAAAGTGCATTGTTTGGCGATGATCTAGAGAAACTCTTCCCCGTTGTCGAGCCTCACTGCAGTGATTCGGGAACCTTTGATAACGTGCTCGAGTTTCTGTTGATGAACGGACGCACGCTGCAGGAAGCTATCATGATGATGGTTCCTGAAGCTTGGCAGAAGCACGAAACGATGCCCGAAGAGAAGCGTGCTTTCTACGAATACTTCTCATGCATGATGGAACCGTGGGACGGGCCTGCATCGATCGCCTTCACAGATGGGCAATACATTGGCGCGACGCTTGATCGCAATGGTTTACGTCCCAGTCGCTATTACATCACGCACGATGATCGTGTGATCATGGGAAGCGAAGTGGGTGTACTGCCTGTCGATCCTTCCATCGTTAAGGAAAAGGGAAGATTGCAACCTGGGAAAATGTTCCTCGTTGACTTCAAAGCTGGGCGGTTGATTCCTGACGAGGAATTAAAGAGCGATTTTGCGAGAGTGAAGCCGTATGGAGCATGGCTCAAAGAACAGAGGATTCGTCTCGCTGATCTGCATCCTGAAACGGAGCCTCATGGATTTGACAGTGAGTCACTGCTCTCCCGCATGCAAGCCTTCGGGTATACCGCGGAAACTATGAAATTCATGCTCCGGCCACTTGTGGAGCAGTTGCGTGATCCAGTTGGTTCCATGGGTAATGATAGTGCGATCGCCTGTCTCAGCGATAAGCCTCGCATGATTTACGATTACTTCAAGCAACTTTTTGCGCAGGTGACTAACCCTTCGATCGATTCCATTCGCGAAGAGGTCATCATGTCACTCGAGTGCTATATCGGGCCGGAGAAGAATCTTCTCGAAGTAAGTCCGGAGCATTGTCATCGTTTACTGGTAGATCACCCGATTTTGACCAACGAAGAGGTGGCAGCACTGAAGCACCTCAATAACAAGGGCTGGAAAAGCCGCGTGATCGATATCACGTTTGATCGCAGCGAGGGCAAAGCCGGTCTGCAGAAAACGCTTTCGCGGATTGCTGTTGAGGCTGAGGCGGCAGCTGATGAAGGGATTGAGATGCTTGTGTTGAGCGATCGCGAGATGGGGCAGGATCGTGTTCCAGTGAGTGCGTTGATGGCTGTGGGGGCTGTGCATCATCACTTGGTGAAGCAGGCAAAGCGAACTCGGATCGGTCTTGCGATCGAAACAGGTGAGGCGCGGGAGGTGCATCATCACTGTTTGCTGATTGGTTACGGGGCAGACGCGATTAATCCTTATCTGGCCTTCGAATCGTTATGGCAAGCCAGACGCGATGGGCTCATGGATCCGTCTCTTGATGATGACAAGGTTGTCGCTGCTTATCGAAAAGGTGTCGGTAAGGGCATGCTGAAAGTCATGGCGAAAATGGGAATTAGTACGCTGCAAAGCTACAAGGGAGCCCAGATATTTGAAGCGTTGGGATTGAAAGACGAAGTGATCGATGCCTGCTTTGTGGGCACTGCAAGTCGGATACAAGGCGTTTCATTCGACGTCATCGCTGAGGAAACTCTGCGGAGGCACAATCTTGGGTTTCCCGAGAATGTTGACAGTCGCCTGAAGCAACTTCCCAACCTTGGAGAATATCACTGGCGAGCGGAGGGGGAAAAGCATGCGTGGTCCCCACTGTCCATTTCAAGCCTGCAAATTGCTGCGCGTAAAAATGACGAGAGTGAGTATTGGAAATTCGCCCAGGCAATCAATCAAGACAGTCGCTCTCGTTGTACGCTTCGCGGTTTACTGGATTTCGACGACTCATCTGTGACGTCCATTCCAATTGAGGAAGTTGAGTCCGCGAGTGAAATTGTCAAAAGATTTTGCACCGGCGCGATGAGTTTCGGAAGCATCAGTGCTGAGTCGCACGAAACGCTCGCAATTGCCATGAACCGCCTCGGTGGGAAAAGTAATACGGGTGAAGGTGGCGAGGATCCAATTCGGTTCCAAACGCTTGAGAACGGTGATTCCAAGCGTTCCGCGATCAAGCAGGTTGCGTCAGGACGTTTTGGCGTGACCATTGAGTATCTGACCAACGCCGACGAAATTCAGATCAAGATTTCGCAGGGTGCTAAGCCTGGTGAAGGTGGTGAGTTGCCCGGTCGGAAAGTGGATAACAACATTGCCCGGATTCGTTACAGCACGCCGGGGGTTGGTCTGATCAGTCCTCCGCCGCATCACGATATCTATTCGATCGAAGATCTCGCTCAATTGATTCATGACTTGAAGAATGCAAATCGTGCTGCCCGTATCAGTGTCAAACTGGTTAGCGAAGTTGGGGTAGGTGTGATTGCTTCTGGTGTTGCCAAGGCACACGCGGATCACATTCTCATTTCGGGTGATACCGGCGGCACAGGTGCTTCACCACTGACGAGTATCAAGCACGCTGGCTTGCCGTGGGAGTTAGGGATCGCCGAAACGCATCAAGTGCTTGTGCTGAATGATCTTCGCAGTCGCGTTGTTCTGCAAACCGATGGTGGCCTGAAAACAGGACGTGATGTGGTGGTTGCCGCTTTGTTGGGCGCGGAAGAATTTGGGTTCTCGACTGCACCTCTCATCACGCTGGGGTGCATCATGATGCGTAAGTGTCACTTGAATACCTGTCCGGTTGGAATCGCGACACAGGATCCTGAATTGCGTAAGAAATTCAATGGGAAGCCGGAGCACGTCGTTAATTATCTGTTCATGGTGGCTGAGGAAGCAAGACGCATCATGGCCGATCTCGGCTTTCGAACCATCGATGAGATGGTGGGCCGCAGTGACGTGTTGAAGACTGATAAAGCCATCAATCATTGGAAGGCGGATGGCCTTGATTTAACTTCGGTGCTGATGCCAGCCAGCAAGCCACACGATAACGTCGGCGTTATCTGTTCACAGGCTCAGGACCACGCATTGGAAAAATCTCTGGACATGACTGTTTTGCTGGAACAGGCAAAACCGGCTCTAGAGTCTGGTGAGTCCGTCACGATCAAGACGCCGATTGTGAACATCAATCGTACAGTGGGGACAATTCTGAGTAACGAGGTCGCTAAGCGATACGGTCAGGAAGGTCTGCCCGACGATACGATTCGCATTGAGTTGGTCGGATCGGCGGGGCAAAGTTTGGGTGCGTTTTTGTCCCACGGAATCACAATCAATCTTGAGGGTGATGCGAACGATTACGTTGGCAAAGGTTTGAGTGGTGGACGACTCGTTATCTATCCACCTGCAGAGAGCAGTTTCACGGCTCATGAGAATATTCTGATCGGCAATGTTTGCTTATACGGAGCGACAGGGGGAGAGGCATTTTTCCGCGGTCGGGCTGCAGAGCGATTCTGCGTTCGCAACAGTGGTGCCCGCACCGTTATTGAAGGCGTTGGTGATCATGGTTGCGAGTACATGACTGGTGGACGTGTCATTGTGCTTGGCCCAACCGGAAGAAACTTTGCCGCCGGAATGTCCGGGGGTATCGCGTACATCTGGGACCGCGATGGCGATTTTAACCTCAATTGCAATTTGGCAACGGTGGAATTGGAAAGTATCACCGATGCAGAGGAAGAGGCAGACGTGCAGTCGTTGATCCAGCGTCATGTTGAGCTCACCGGAAGTGCCGTTGGCGCAGAAGCATTGGCAAATTGGTCGCAGTTCATGGCTCAATGCATCAAGGTGATGCCGACGGATTACAAACGCGTTTTGAATGAATTGAAAACACAAACAGCCGCGAACGCCTGATCCTTAGCGACGGGAACGCAGTTGTACTTTTACCGCTTTAATAAAAAACATCGACCTTCATTGAAGGAAAAACAATATGGGTAAGCCAACAGGTTTTAAAGAGTTTGACCGCAAAAAAGTGCCATGGCGACTTCCCGTGGTACGCATCAATGATTACGACGAGATCTATACTGAGCCGCGAGTTGAGCATCTGCAGGATCAGGGAGCTCGTTGCATGGACTGCGGCGTTCCATTCTGCCAGTCGACTACCGGGTGCCCCATCGATAACCTGATCCCAGAGTGGAATGACCTCGTCTTTAACAATCGTTGGAAAGAGGCGAGTGAGCGTCTGCACAAGACCAATAATTTTCCGGAGTTTACCGGGCGGACCTGCCCTGCTCCCTGTGAGGGATCGTGTGTGCTCGGAATTACGAACCCACCGGTGACAATTAAGAATATCGAAAACGCAATTATCGATCGTGCTTGGTCAGAGGGCTGGATCAAACCTAGTCCACCTGCCAGCCGAACCGGTAAGACCGTGGCTATCGTGGGTAGCGGACCTGCAGGGCTATCGGCGGCGGATCAACTGAATAAGGTTGGGCATGCTGTTACCGTTTACGAGCGAGCCGATCGTATCGGCGGCTTATTGCAGTATGGTATTCCGAACATGAAACTCTCGAAGGATGCGGTTCAGCGTCGTGTCGATAAAATGACCGAAGAGGGAGTCAAGTTCGTTACCGGTGTCAACATTGGTAAGGACATTTCCACGAGTGATTTGCAGCAGGACTTTGATGCCGTGTTGCTTGCTTGTGGTGCGACGAAGCCCCGGGATTTACCGCTTCCCAATCGAGAAGCGGATGGCGTTACATTCGCCATGGACTTTCTCACGGGTAACACAAAACAGATGGTGCATGGTGATGCCAACAGCGAAATGTTCATTAGCGCAGAAGGCAAAGATGTCATCGTGATCGGTGGTGGCGATACCGGAACTGACTGCATTGGAACCAGCATACGGCACGGTTGTCGAAGTGTGGTCAACTTTGAGTTGCTACCCAAGCCGCCTGAAGAGCGAGCTTCAGACAACCCATGGCCAGAGTGGCCTCGAATTTTTCGTGTTGATTACGGGCATGAGGAAGCTGCTGCCAAGTTTGGGCATGATCCTCGCCAGTATCAACTGTTGAGTAAAGAGTATCTTCTTAATGACTCGGGTAAGCTCCGGGGAATCAAGACAGTCCATGTCGAATGGACCAAGAAGGATGACGGTGGCTGGTCGATGAGCGAAGTGGAAGGCTCGGAGAAAGAATGGCCTGCACAATTGATTTTGTTGGCAATGGGATTCCTTGGACCCGAGCAATATGTTGCTGAGTCCGCAGGGCTGGAAGTTGATTCTCGCAGCAACTTCAAAGCTGAACACGGTCACTTTGCGACGAATGTGGCCGGTGTTTTTGCTGCCGGTGACTGTCGTCGTGGGCAAAGTCTTGTGGTTTGGGCGATCAACGAAGGTCGAGGAGCAGCCCGCGCGATCGATATTTACCTCCAGGGATACAGCGATCTTCCTGCACCGGGGCAGACCATGGGCACCTCAATGGAGGTAGCTACATCTTGATGCTCTAAAGCATCCAGACGCTGATGCGTTTCGTCCAGCAAATTGGTAAATGCGTCAGAGCGAAGGGGCGTTGTTCAGCCCACCCTCTTTTGGGTGGGCTTTTTTCGTTCTTGCCGGTCTCCATGCGTCGGTGTTGCATGCATCCGACGTTACTGTTCGTGGTCGCCTTGATCTTGCGCGTGAAACACGCATTCTCTCTCTTATTTTCAACACACGCTTGAAGGTGACATTGACATCACCTGAGTCAGCGTCCTAACGTCCCAAAGTCCGGGAGGGTTGCGTTAATTTAAAGCGACTTTTCCGATTTTATGGATTCGTTCAACGCTGGGTGCCGATGACTCTGATCGAGTCAGTACGGAATTCATGTGTCATAGGTTGGCAGGATGCTTAGAAACACCAAACGAACAATTGTAGTGGTCACCAGCTGCACGCTTGCAGGGATGATCTCATCAGGATGCAGTATGTCCGGGCGTAATCTGCTCACTCTGAAGAAGAAAAATCCACCTGCAGAGGTTTTGGCCGAGAGCGGTCCGACATCGAGTTTTCCAGTACCGCCTAGCTCACAGGCAACTCCTACTGCGATTGCATCGGTTGCTGGAGGCACTGCTGCTCCGGCAACAGGTTCGCCACTGGCTTCACCACAGCCCACGCAGGTTGCTGGTTTGAGTGCTTCTCCAGGGTATTCAGCATCAGCACCAAATTTGGCAGCGGCTCAAGCCAATGGCATTTATGGTAATTCTGCGACCCAATCCGTTGGTTTTCAAACACCCGCAGCTCCGGCTGCAAAGCCGAGCGGCTACACATTTGGTAACAAGGCATTGACCCCCAAGGTCAAGGATTCAGGCACTGCTTTTGCCATGTCTGATTTAGCAGGGGGAGCCCCCAGAACGTCGGCAACTGCCAGCAGTGGTTTTTCCGTTCCCGATACCAGTTTTGCAAAGCCTGCTTCCAGCGGCTACCCAGTAGCGCCCGCCATTCCGCAGGGAGGGTTTACCTTTCCGGCCAGCGGTACTGCCGCCGCAGCAATTACTCCACCCAAGTCGAATATCAACGGTTTTGAAATGCCTGCAGCTGCACCCGGCGAGATTCTGCCTCCAGCAGCGACTTCACCAGCGTTCTCGACTGCCAGCGCGGCGTTGGAGTCGGCTGCACCATCTGCCGCTCTTCCCCCTGCATCAACGAGTGGGACCACAGGATTTGGCGGCTATACGCCGGGCAGCACCGGTTCTGCTACCGGCTACCCAAGCGGAACAGAGGCACCCGCAACTCGCGGTTCGATTTATCGCTAGTCGGAAGAACGCACTTTCTGCTTCTCACCAACAGATTTGGTCCGCATCAAAGATCGGACCTTCGACACAAGTACGTTTATAGTCCCATTCTTCGGGACCATCCTGACGAACTTGCGCGACGCAAGAAAAGCAGATTCCAATCCCGCATGCCATTGGCGTTTCCATGCTGACTTGGCAGTCGATACCAGCTGCCAAGCAAGCTTCTGCGACCTTCTCCATCATGATTTCAGGGCCGCAGGTAACTACTCGGATCGTTTCTTCCGTACCGGCTAGTTCAGACAGTCGGTCACGGAGAACATCGGGCACGAGTCTCTGTTGTCCTTTTGAGCCGTCGTCGGTGCATAGCGTGACTTGAAAGCCTGCTTGTTCAAAGTCGTCGACGCCTGCAAGCAGGCTTTCGCGACGTGCTCCGTAAATGAATTCGACGGCCGATGACCAGCCATTTTTTCGGGTCTCGTCACCGAAGTCTTGTGCGCCCAACGCTTCTTTACCCAGCAGCAGCATTGGCGTTTGCCCAATACCCCCTGAAACCATGATCAAGCGATCACAGGTTCGGTTTGCAAAGCCATTGCCAAGAGGCCCCCAGAGGGTGACTTGCGTGCCAAGTGGAGATTCTGCCAAAGCCGTTGTAAATGTGCCTTTCTTGAGATACACAAGGTCGATCCATGTTGGGTTGCCCGAGGCGTCAGAAATGACATCGTATACCGCCAATGCACGGCCGATGAGCGGAGCATTGGTGCCAGATAAGCGAATCATGACAAATTGGCCTGGCACGAGCGTGTTAGCAAGCGGCTCCGCTGCGACTCGGATCAAAAAGGTTCCCTCACCCATTTGATCGTTGCGTTCCAGTGACGCATTGATCTGGTGCATGGAATCGGCGTAATAGTCGGCATGCAGCTTTGACATCTATTTCCTGCGTTTACGATTGGGACCTGATTTCTTTTGATTGCCTGTGCGTTTCTTTGCTACTTGAGTTCGGCCAGCACCGCGGCGGTTTTTGTCGCGGCCTGTTGATGTTGCTTCGGATCCAGCACGGGGCGTTCCATTTTTTGTTTTTCGCTTCTTCACTCCACCACGTTTGGTGGAAGATTTTCTGGCTGTTTTGGAGGTTCGTCCTTCCGGTGATGACCGACGGGATTTACGTTTTGGGCCGCTCCGAGATGGCTGTGCTTCAGTCGAGTCAGCATCCGCACCGATCACAGCTCCGGCAGCTGCACCTTGATCGAAAGAGAAGTTCAACTCGCCGCTTTGCTTGCGAGAGTTTGGACGAGATTTTGGGCCTTTTGACACCTTGTTTAATTTTTTGGGGCCTCGCTGCTTTGCAGGTCCAGCTTTTGAGGTGGTCGTTTTCGCTGGTCCTTTTCTGGCTGTTGTTTTCCGGGGCGTGCCACGTCTTTTAGGTCCGCGTGTCGCTGTTTCCTCGGCAGCCGTCTCCGTTGCTGTCCAGAGCTTTTCCACTTCTTGGGATGTTACAGCACGATAGGCACCCGGTGGGACATCGCCTAATCGCAGTGGCCCCACTGCGATTCGACGAAGTGTCTGCACCTTGTGTCCCAATCGGGCGAGAATCCGTCGGATTTCGCGATTCTTGCCCTCACGCAGAACAATTTCCATTTCAGTCGATCGGCTGCGCGACTTGAGTAACTTCGCCCCTTCTACTTGAACGAAGCCTTCGGAGATGTGGATGCCCTTACGCATTTGCCGCATCGTTTCGGTTTCGACTTTGCCTGCCACTGTGACTCGATATACCTTTCGGACACCGAATTTGGGATGGGTTAGGCGCTGCGCAAGCTCGCCATCATTGGTGAGTAGAATCAGTCCTTCGCTGCTTCGGTCGAGTCTACCTACTGGAAAAACACGTTCGTCCGGTGGGACAAGGTCGACGACTCGTGGGCGGCCTTGGGGGTCACGATTGGTTGTGACAACGCCGACTGGCTTGTTCACCGCGTAGTACACAGACTTTTGTTTTTTTAGCAAAACGCCATCGACGCGTACCTTTTGGGTTGAACTGTCGACCGTCGAGCCAAGTTTGGTGACAATCTGTCCATCGACATCAACACGACCAGCTTCGATCAGCTCCTCGCATTGTCTGCGACTTCCAAAGCCCGCTGAAGCAAGAAAACGCTGCAGGCGTTGGTGCGTGTCGGCCGCCTTCGAAGAACGCCGGCCTCGCTTTTTCGTTGCCGAGCGTTTTGAAGGAGATCGCTTGGATGCGGACTTTTTTGGCATGGAGCTGCCTGAGAGTTTGAATGGAATCCCACAACCTACCAAACCGAGGCATCCTTGTGATGCGGGCATCTGTGTGATGTGGGGCGATTGGGCGGGACTCAGCTTCTCTACGCCGAGATCCAGAGAATACGACTGCCAGCGGACCGACCCGTCAATGGGATGCTGATTCTGTGACACCGGATGCAACAAAATCTCCGGTTTGGCAACGACGGGCATGATAGGTGGTGTGCCGCGTGCCGACGGCTATCAAGCATGACCGAACCAGAGCTTGTGCTGTGGTCTCACAGCCGCGCCTCAGGGCTGAAAGATAAATCGGTGGTTGGCTGGGTACTCCGAAAAGAATAACCGTGCGTCAAAAACCGTTTTCTTTAGTGCGTCTTGTGCATCTTGCGACTTAGCGACCCAGCCAAGGCATCGCATCGGGAATGAGCCGATTTCGAACAGGTTCAGCCAAGGGTTGCTGGTAGCTGGGCGGACGCGAGGCTGCATCGTAGGGCCCAATGTCATTCTGTGGGTATGGATCGTGCACGACTGCACTGGCCTGTTGCTTGTTAAGCGGGCCGGGCGCTGTGAAGAAACCCTGAAACCCACGGCATCCGGTGGTGGACAGCATTGCGACCGTGAAAGCCGTACTCAGCAAGAGTCTTTTTCTATTGCGAGCCATGATCGCGAATCCTTTCGAGTCAAGCGTGGGGGAGTAAAGAGCGTACGAAGTTTTGAGTGCTGGAACCAAGAGGAATCCATTCTTGCCTGCACCACCACGTTCTTTGTCGAAACAAACACGCTCCCCGTTGGTCATCGTGCTTCCTGCGGGTACGCCTCAAGTCTCCGGTGGAACTCGCGGGTAAAATGTTTCACACGAGTTCCGATTGCCCGAGTCATTCGTTTCACGCTGGCAAGTGCATCTCCATGACCGTGCTGTCTTCAGCTGCTAGCACTCGGCAATTTCCTATCGCTGCCGGCAGCAGGACGGTGTCACCCGTCGACAAGGGCATGATTTCCTCTCCAAGACGCAAAGTTGCTTTACCTTTCGGAATCGTCACGATGTGAAACTTCTCATCATCACCGATATCCGCCTCCCCCTTTTCGAGCAAATTCAGCACGAACTTGTCGCAGGACACAACAGTCTGCCACCCTTCATGATTGGGGTTACTGGTTCTTGCAGATACTGGACCGCTTGAAAAATCAGTCACTTCGACACCTTGGGCAATGTGCAGCGGGCGAGATTTGCCTTGCAAATCGGTACGGTTCCAATCGAACAGCCGGAAGGTCGTATCGCTGGATTGTTGGATTTCAGCAACCAGAAGACCTGCACCCAACGCGTGTACCGTTCCTGCTGGAATAAAAATGACATCCCCAGCTGATGGGTGAAATGAGTGTAGAACCGTCTCAGTTGTGCCGTTTTCAATGGCCTGTTGCAGCCCGTGCGAATCAACACCCGGTTTCAGACCTGCATAGATCAGGCTCTCTGGATCGGAAGCGACGATGTACCATGCCTCTGTTTTCCCCAGATCTGGCTCTGGCATTTGCAACGCATACTCGTCGCTGGGGTGGACCTGAACCGAGAGTACGCGATTGCAGTCCAGATATTTTAATAGCAGTGGAAACGAATCAATGTCTGTTTTATCGCCCAGTAGCCAGCTGGCATCGCTCTGGATCAATTCCTTCAACGTCTTTCCAAAAAGCGGTCCATTTTGAACAACGCTCTGGTCTTCTCCGTGATCGACGACTTCCCAGCTTTCGGCATAGTCTGAGGCCGGACCAAGCGGTTTTTTTAAATGGTCACCCAAGCGTCGTCCGCCCCAGATTGTTTGTTTCAAAACGGGGGAAAAAGTCAGTGGATAAGGGGTCATTTCGCTACTTTGATCGATGACAGGCTGAGGTTTGAATCCTAATATCGGCCGTAACGCAGGCGATTCCGTGTCGGGCTGCTACACTGGAGGAGTTGTTTTGGGAAACGGGCGAGCTGGTCAGTCAGTGGAAAAGGTGTCTGAGCCATTCCAATTGAGTGCTAAGTTTGCCCCATCAGAGAGTTTTTGGACCTCCGCGGCCACTGCAGCTGGGGCGGTTACTGAGTCACTCGAGGAATCGTTCGGCTATTGTACTGATCTTTTTATTTTCAGCTCACCAGGCTTGTGGCCAGGCCGTTTTCCCCGATACGAGTCAGATTGTCACGGGATTGCGAAATTCCCACCTCACTTCTTATCGTATCCTTTCACCCTTCAAACCCAACACTGAGATTTGATTCGTGGAAAAGCTGTCGCGTCCTAAGGATGACCTGTTTGAAAATTCGACGATGACATTCGGGGAGCACCTCGAGGATCTACGTCATTCTTTGTTTCGAGCCATGATTTGGTTGGCTGGCGGTCTGCTAATTGGTCTCTTTTTTGCCAACGAGGTGGTGCGATTTGTGCAAATACCGCTTGAGGGTGCGATCGAGCAGTTCAATGCTGATCGAGATTTGCATCGTCTTGGCTATGATCCATCGGATGAGTCGGTCCAGGATTTGCATAAGTTCCTGGCCAAGAACGCTTTGGTATGGGAAATCATTTACGAGGTGCCTGAGAAGTTTCAGGCATTGACCATGGAATCCTTCGTGCCCAACCCGAGTGTGGAACAGCAACAGGGTGAAACCGGGAGCACGCAGGCAGAAACCCCAAGTGGAAAAGACGCAGATCTACCGGCATCTGAGGGAGTGGTTGATCCCGTTGAGATGGCGAAAATCCTTAACTCACTCCCTACGACGCTTCAACCCAAAATTCAGCTACGTGAGAACAAGACGAGTTTGAGTTCTCTGAAGATGGAAGAGCCTTTCATGATCTGGGTCAAGGCTGGTCTGATTCTTGGAGCGATTATTGGCTCGCCAGGAATCTTTTATCATCTCTGGGCATTCGTAGCAGCTGGACTTCATTCCCACGAACGCAAGTATGTTTACATCTATCTTCCTTTCAGTGTCACGCTCTTTATATCAGGAGTAATCCTGGCATTCTTTCTGGTTCTTCATTTCGTGTTGTCCTTCTTGTTGGCCTTTAATGGCAGCATGGATGTTGCGGTTGAACCACGCCTCTCCTACTACGTCAACTTTGTGCTGTTATTGCCCTTAGGATTTGGAATCGCCTTTCAGCTACCTCTCGTTATGCTCTTTTTGCAGCGAATTGGTCTGTTTGAAACTCAGTCCTACATCGAGAGTTGGAAAGTCGCTGTGCTTGTGATCTTCGTCGTAGCCATGGTTGTTACACCTGCTGACGTGACCAGCATGATCGCGCTCGCGGTGCCGCTAATCTTCCTCTACGCTTTAGGTATTTTGATGTGCAAGTTCATTCCGCGTGGTCGTGGTATGGGAAGCGATGCTTATGACCCTGCCTGATTGATCAGTCGATCTTGAACAATCCGTCCACGCCTGATTGTTCCTTTGGCTGTAAGTTCACCGGATTCGATTGATAATGAGGGTCGAAAGTGATGAAGTGTGCAGTTAAGAGTGGTGTGCTGCTGGGCAAGCACCTTTAAAATGTTGTTTTGTACCGCTTCCAAATCAATTCCATTTTCCAGATTCAGCCAGAGCTGCAGACCTTTCTGATAATGAAGTAACGCGTGCTCAATGCCGCCGATCTGTTCAACGTCGCGCTCGATGGCAGCAGGGTGAAGTTTACGACCCGATGCCAAAACAATGACATCGTCCACTCGACCCAAAATTCGAAATTGCTGGGTCGTGCTATCGCGTTCCACCAGGTCACCTGTACCGAGCCACCCATCCGCACTCATTCGTGTTTGGGTCGCTTCTGGTTGCCCTAGGTAACCAAGCATTGTGTGGCGACCGCGAACAAAAAGCTGGCCATTTTTAATTGTTGTTTCCCAGCCATCCACGGGCTTACCAACGAGGCCTGGCGCTGCGTTGAAGGGTGTCGCACTGCTGATGACCGGGCCAGTTTCGGTTAGGCCATAACCTTGAATCACCGTGACCCCTCGTGAATCCCAGTCCATGAATGAATCTCGATCAAGCGGGGCGCCGCCGCATCCGAGTAAACGTAAGTTGTCTAGGTTTTCCGGTGTTTCCCGTAGCATCCTGCAGGCCAACGATGGAACGGTGTTGATCAGGTTGGGCTTCACATATTGCAGCCTGCGGAGCATGCTCTGATATCCAATGCATACCGCCAGAGTGCATCCGCTCAATAGCCAAGTGCCAAAATCGCAAGTCCTAGCGTAGGCATGTGAAAGCGGAAGTACTGTAAGACGTATGTCGGTTGGTTCTTGAGGTACGGCTTTTAATTTTGCCGCCGCATTCATGAGCAAGCTTTCAGCTGACAACAAGACTGCAAGCGGTTCGCTGGTGGTGCCACTGGTCCAAAGGATCAGGGAGGCTGCCTCTGCAGGATATTGCAGATCATTGAAAGGCCTGGGTTGGTCAGTACTTTGCAGCGTCAAGCGACTTGATTCAGCGGTGGCTGGCTCGTCAGCTAACTCGAATAGTTCGGAGGTGACTTGTTGCTTGAACTGGTTATCGATCCAGACGCCGCCGATGCAATTTCGTCGACGCTGGAGTTCAGCAGATTCAATACGCCCGTCGAGTGGAGCCTCTGTTATGTCGAGTGCCAGTGAGGCAAGTGCGATCACAAGGTCCGCATCGCGGTTCTCATTTAAATGCGTGATGCAACGGCGGACAGTTGAATCGAGTGGCAGTTGATTCGCAATGCGACCGGCAACGCGATTGACCACAATCGAAAGTGCATGCCATGAACACTGGCATGCAGTATTGTGCGGAGAGTCAAGCAAGAGAGCTGTAGCATCAGGCCGCGAATGGACCTGATGCTGAAACGCTTCGTAAAGTGTTTTTGTGGACACGGTTCAGTGAATCATCCTAAGCGGGGTTCAGTACCGGTCCATCACTAGCTGTGAGATTGTTATGCGGTTGCGCTCAACGTATCTCGAAGTTTGGCACCATTTCCAGCTTGACCGAATGCGGTCATCCGTGCGACGCATACATCTTTCATCGCTGCACGTGCTGGCTTCAAGTAGGCCCGTGGATCAAATGCCGATGGGTCTTCTTGAAGGACTTTGCGAATCGCACCCGTGATGGCCATTCGGCAGTCGGTGTCTACATTGATCTTTCGAACGCCGCTTTTAATGCCACGCTGGATTTCTTCGACTGGCACACCGTAGGTTTGCTTCATTTGACCACCGTACTGGTTGATAATATCCTGCAAATCCTGAGGAACACTGCTGCTGCCATGCATCACCAAGTGAGTGTTAGGAAGCTTTGCGTGGATTTCTTCGATGCGGGTCATCGCCAGCACTTCACCGGTTGGCTTGCTGGTGAATTTGTAGGCACCATGGCTGGTTCCAATGGCAACCGCTAATGCATCAACACCTGTTTCTTCAACGAAACGGGCGGCTTCGTCAGGATCGGTAAGAAGTTGCTCGCGACTCAGTTCGCCTACAGCTCCGTGGCCGTCTTCCTGTTCTCCTTCTCCGGACTCAAGCGAACCCAGACAACCGAGTTCACCTTCAACGCTGACGCCCTGTGCGTGTGCCAGTTTGACAACTTCTGCTGTTACCCGCACGTTGTAATCAAAGTCGGCAGGCGTCTTTCCATCTTCTTCCAACGATCCGTCCATCATCACGCTGGTGAAACCGTTGTCGATTGCTGATTGGCAGGTGGACGGGCTATTGCCGTGGTCCTGATGCATCACAATCGGAATGTGGGGATAGAGCTCGGTGGCCGCTACCATCAGGTGCCGCAGATATGCGTCCTGCGAGTATGAGCGAGCACCGCGGGAAGCCTGAATGATCACTGGGGAATCAGTTTCCTCGGCTGCCTCCATGATCGCTTGGATCTGCTCCATGTTGTTGACGTTGAAAGCAGCGACGCCGTAATCATTCTCAGCTGCGTGATCGAGGACGACGCGAAGAGGAACCAAAGCCATGAGCTCTAACCTAAAGTACGGGGGAGAAACGATTTGGAATAACGCACAAGGATTATTGCGGTACCCAATAATGTCGCAAGGTGTGAGCTGCTGGCGGGTGAATCGACTCCGTTAAACCCCTGTTGGGGAGTCTCTGACCGCCTTTTCTGGCTCAGATATGGTCTCGTGAGTCGCTCGTGACGGCATTTTAAACGTCTCAATTGCTGGCTCCCGCATTCAGCTGCCTCTCAGTGCTTATTGGAAATCATTCACTGCTGACGGAGTATTTCTGGCTCGTTGCTTTGGCCACTGAGTTTCAGCCGCGGCTTTTCGAAGTCCGCGTTATGAAACGGTTTTCGTCGTGAATGTCGAATTTTTACGATCGTGCCTGCGCAGCCCATCATGAAAGATGCGAACCACATCGAAAATTGGTACAGCTACCAGAATGGTTGAGGCTATGACTCGCAGGTGGGAGTTGGCTCTGAGCAGTGAACTTGTGGTTTGGGTTCACTGGTCTGGTTGGTTCAGGGAGTTTTCGACTTGGTCAATTGACGGATGATTTCGTCGACATCGTAAACACAGCCGCCCCAGGTTCCGCCGCCCGCTTGTTGCAAGGCCGCCCAGAGTCGAGTGTCTTCTGGCATATTCGGATCAACGCGCAGGTCAGGATGGGGGGACCGACTGGTCAGTACTTGGTCAGGAGTGCAACCGGCTACCGCATCATCAGCGACTAAGTTCACGTGCCCCTCGAGTGTTCGGCAATTTACCATGATGTCGATTAAGTCACCGTCACGTACTTTGGCGATGGGACCTCCTGCTAAGGCTTCAGGGCCAACGTGGCCGATGCAAGCACCAGTGCTGACGCCAGAGAATCTTGCGTCGGTCACCAAGGCGACCTCTTTGCCAAATGATAAATATTTCAGCGCTGAGGTGATCTGGTAGGTTTCTTCCATGCCGCACCCAATCGGCCCCCGACCAATCAAAACGATCACGTCTCCAGCTTTGATGCTGTTTTCAGTCTGCCCTTTGATGGCTTTTATGGCATCTCGTTCTGATGTGAATACACGGGCAGGTCCCCGTTTGTGATAAACACCATCTTCGTCCAGTACAGTGGGATCAATGGAAGTTGCTTTGATCACTGAACCTTCTGGGCAAAGGTTGCCTTCGGGAAAGCAAACGGTACTTGTGAGTCCAATTTTTCTTGCACGTGCAGGCGGAATGATGACATCATCTGCTTCAACGCCGTCGGCTGCCCTCAAATGCTCACGGCAGATTTGCCGTCGATCACAACTTTTCCACTGGTCCAATAGTTCATTCCATGTCATCCCGCTTACTGTTTTTGCCTCTGCCTTCAGTAGGCCGAGTTCACGGAGGTGCCATGCTACTTCCGGGACGCCTCCTGCCAGAAACAGTCGAATCGTTGGGTGTCCAGTTGGACCATTGGGAAGGCAGTCAACGAAGCGTGGAACAAGTTGGTTGACGTCTCGAAAAGCAGCGGCATCTGGTCGTTGGATACCAGCCGCAGCTGCAATGGCGGGTATATGCAGCAGCAAATTGGTGCTGCCTCCTACGGCTGCATGGATTAGCATCGCGTTGTAGATCGCATCTGCCGTCAAGATATCTTGAAGTGTTTCGTTTCGATCGACCATTCCACGCGCTGCATCCGCTGAGTCTCTGGCAAGTTGTGTCCAGATGGGTTGGCCGCTTGGCGCTAGTGCTGCGTGTGGCACCGTCATGCCCAATGCTTCAGCAACAACTTGGCTGGTTGCCGCCGTTCCCAGAAATTGGCATCCACCGCCTGGCGTTCCGCAAGCTCGGCAGCCTTCCAACGATGCTTCCTCAAGTGACATCTCACCACGACTGTAGCGGGCACCAATGGTCTGCACTTTGCCGGCATCTTCACCGGTAGTAGGTGGTAAGGTGACGCCACCAGGAACCAGCACGCTTGGTGATTGACTGCACCCTGCGAGAGCCATCATCATCGCGGGAAGCCCCTTGTCGCAAGTGGCTATCCCGATCACGCCCTTGCGTTGTGGCAGTGAACGAATCAGCCTGCGCATCACGATTGCAGCATCATTGCGATATGGCAGGGAGTCAAACATCCCATGGGTTCCCTGACTTCGTCCATCACACGGATCACTGACGAATGCTGCAAACGGAACTCCGTCATGTTGTGTCAGTTGTTCAGCCGCTGCTTGTACCAGCAGTCCCACTTCCCAGTGACCTGTGTGATAACCCAGTGCTACCGGAGACCCGTCCGGGTTTCGCACTCCGCCTTGGGTACTGAGAATTAGGTATTGATCTCCTAAGACTCGGCGTGGGTCGAAACCCATTCCGACACTTTGGGTAAGGCCAAAGATATCACCGCTGCTCCAATGGCGGAGTATCTCATCACTTAAAGGCAGTTTTCCTGTTGGCCCCGGTGCGTGAGTGTTAAGCGTTTCGACATTCGGGGTGGTAAAGAAGTTGTGCATGGACGCAATCGCTTTCGCGGACTCACAGCAGAGTGGTGCTTGTGGGTCGATAGGGCCTAGTGAATTTCTGTCTGAAAAGCGACAGTTGCCCTGAGTTTATCAACCGCGTCCATCAAGCACCAACGCATCGATCAATCGCCAGAGTGATCAACCAAATCAATCTCAGCGTCGTCGTTTGACTTTTCGGTGCATAGGGTTGAGGCGTTTTTTGGACGGTGCTTCTGGTGTCTCCGGCTCCGCGGCCTTGGGTGGCAGGGCAACCGCTTCAAATCCTTCAATGGAATCGCGTTTAAGCTCTTTGTTGATACGTTGCTCGATACTTGTGAGTACTTCACCTTCACCGGGAACGACGAATGTGAAAGCGATCCCTTCACGTCCCATGCGACCCGTTCTTCCCACGCGGTGGACATAGTCATCGCAATCTTGGGGCACATCGTAGTTAATGATGTGCGAAATGGTGCTGATGTCGATACCGCGTCCCACAACATCAGTTGCGAACAGAATTTTCAGTTTGCGATCCCGCAAGCTTTGCAAAACCCGGTCCCGTTCGCGTTGCTGCATGTCTCCATGCATGCTGCCACAGTTGTCGTGTGTGTGGCTGAAGTGTCGATACAAGCGATCTGTGCCACGTTTGGTCCGGCAGAATACAATCGCTTGTTCTGGGTTTTCACGCTTCAGGAGGTGATCCAGTAGCGTTGATTTGCGATCATGTGCAACTGTGAAGTACCGCTGTTCGATGGTCTCAACCGCCATTTCA
>Ga0315322_10000143_pt1 | contig 46584 bp, 35 predicted proteins | sample M110021515metaG_FD_203461 | JGI IMG/M metagenome (GOLD analysis project Ga0315322, IMG submission 203461) | Ammonia-oxidizing marine archaeal communities from Monterey Bay, California, United States - M1 100m 21515 | ecosystem: Environmental > Aquatic > Marine > Intertidal zone | place: USA... | reverse complement strand
TCAAGATTAAGTTCAACGGTTCAGCGGGGCAGAGTTTCGGAGCCTTCCTGGCTCAGGGGATTTTCCTGGAAATTGAAGGGGATGCCAATGACTATGTGGGTAAAGGACTCTCTGGCGGTCGCATTGCCGTTTACCCACCAGCCAACAGCACCTTCCATCCTGAAGAGAACTTTATCAGTGGTAATGTTTGTCTCTACGGAGCAACCGCTGGAGAGGCATTTTTCCGCGGGCAGGTTGCTGAACGTTTCTGTGTAAGAAATTCAGGTGCCCGCACCGTTGTGGAAGGCGTGGGTGACCATGGTTGTGAATACATGACCGGTGGACGCACCGTAATCCTTGGCCCCACGGGCCGCAACTTTGCCGCCGGAATGTCAGGTGGTATTGCGTACGTCTGGGATCGTGATGGTGACTTCAATCTGAAATGCAATCTGGAACTTGTCGAACTCGAGAAAGTCGAAGGGAAAGATGACATCGCTGAAGTGCGGGAACTGATTGAGAAACATCAGCAATACACGGGTTCAACCGTTGCCGAATCGGTGCTGGCTGACTGGGATAAGTTCCTGAGCCAATTAGTGAAAGTCATGCCAACCGACTACAAGCGGGTACTGGAAGAACAAAAAACTAAGCAGGCTGCCGAAGCCAGCTAATGCCATTTTCAGAATGCTTGATTTTTAATTTGCAAACAACGCCTGCCAAGTCAGGACTCATCACAATAAAGACGGTAAATACTAATGGGAAAACCAACTGGTTTTAAAGAATTTCAACGGGAGACGATTCCATATCGTCTACCGCTGGTTCGCATCGACGATTACCAGGAAATCTACACCACTCCTTCTGACGAACATCTGGCCACCCAGGGCGCTCGCTGCATGGATTGTGGAGTACCTTTCTGTCAGTCCACCACGGGCTGTCCGATCGACAATCTCATCCCGGAATGGAACGATCTTGTTTATCGCGGACGCTGGGAAGAAGCACTCGATCGACTCCAGAAAACTAATAACTTCCCCGAGTTCACCGGACGAGTCTGTCCGGCACCATGTGAAGGCTCTTGTGTGCTGGGAATCACCAATCCTGCTGTAACTATCAAGAACATTGAAAGTACGATTGTTAATCGAGGTTTTGAAAATGGGTGGATCAAGCCTGAACCACCGGAAAGCCGGACTGGTAAAAAAGTAGCAGTCGTTGGCTCGGGTCCTGCAGGGCTTGCTGCCGCTGACCAACTCAACAGTGTTGGGCACGAAGTCACCGTCTACGAACGAGCGGATCGAATCGGTGGCCTGTTGATGTACGGTATCCCAAACATGAAGCTGGAAAAAGACGATGTTCTGCGTCGTGTCAGTTTGATGGAGGAAGAAGGGGTTAAGTTTGTCACCCGAGCCAATATCGGCGTGGACATTTGCCCGAAGGAACTCATGGACAACACCGATGCTGTTTTGCTGGCCACTGGTGCGACGAATCCTCGAGACCTGCCAATTCCGGGGCGCGAGTTTAACGGCATTCACTTCGCCATGGAATTCCTTACGGCGAATACCAAAAGTCTGATGGATAGTAAGCTTGCGGACGGAAATTACATTTCCGCCAAAGATAAGAAAGTGGTTGTTATCGGCGGTGGTGATACCGGAACCGACTGTATTGCAACTTCGCTACGCCACGGTGCCGCAAGTATCGTCAATCTGGAAATCGTTCCACGGCCACCGGAAGGGCGGGCAGACAACAATCCCTGGCCTCAGTGGCCCCGTATCTACCGTGTGGATTACGGCCATGAGGAAGTTGCGGCCAAATGGGGCGAAGACCCGCGTGAATATTCAATCGAATCTGTTGAATTCATTGCCGATGACAATGGAAACCTTAAAGCGATTAAAGTCGCTCCGGTTGATTGGAACAAGCCTGTGGAAAATGGCCCTCCTTTCTCACGGGTCGAAGGTAGTGAACAAATCATTGAGGCCGATCTGGTACTACTCGCGATGGGATTCTTAGGTCCTGAACAGTACATTCTGGAAGCCTTTGGGGAAAGCGTCGAAACCGACGCACGCAGCAACTACAAAGCTGAGCACGGTCAGTTCGCCACCAGCGTGGACGGACTCTTCGCTGCAGGTGACTGCCGCCGGGGACAATCCCTGGTGGTTTGGGCTATCAACGAGGGTCGCGGGGCTGCACGGGCTATTGATGGTTACCTGATGTCTACCAGCACATTACCCGCTCCCGGAACGACTATGGGAAGCCCCTTGCAGCCTAGCTGAGAAAAACTGGCACTGACAGATCTTCAATAGACAGGAGGAAGGACAAAGCTCCACTCTCCGTTTTTTGTGGTATTCGATTGTTGTCGGGATGGCAAACTGTGCCCATAATACGACTACCTGCCCGGCAGGCAATCGTTTACTTCTCTAAATTTAGAAACTGATGTCCGTTCCAGCTGAGCCTTTGATTTCTCTGCAAAATGTCACCAAAAGGTACGGCAAATTTCTGGCGTTAAACGACATCACCGCAGAAATACCCTCCGGTGTCATCGGGTTACTGGGACCTAATGGGGCCGGTAAGAGTACCCTCATTAAGATGCTCTTGGGACTGGCTACCCTAACAGAAGGGCAGGCTCAGATTCTGGGTTACGAGGTGACCCCTTCAAACTTTCAAACTATCCGTAGCGACGTAGGCTACATGCCCGAAGATGATTGTTTTATTGAAGGGATCGCGGGCGTTGAAATGGTACAGTTCGCAGCTCAATTAACAGGCTACCCGCCACTGCATTCTTTACAACGTGCGCATGAAGTTTTAGACTTCTGCGGAACAGGTCAGGAACGCTACCGCCAAATCGAGACTTATTCGACTGGCATGCGACAAAAACTGAAGTTCGCTCAGGCAATCGTTCACTCTCCTAAATTCCTGATCCTGGACGAACCAACTAGTGGATTGGATCCGGAAGAACGAATGGCTATGCTTCGCCGAATCGAAATGCTCGGAGAACGGACTGGCATGTCGGTAATGATTTGCACACATATCCTTAAAGATGTCCAACAAATCTGTGACTATGCGGCTGTCTTAGTCGACGGGACAATACCAGTTGTGGATACGGTAGAAAACCTACGTCGACCTCTTTCTCCGTCTTATCAGGTGCGAATAACGGGAAATGTCGAACAATTTATGCAATTGGCAAAAGAGAACAATGTTGTGCCCAGTGTTAGTCCCGTCGGAGTGATCACCTTGGAAGCTCAACGCGGATTGACCGAAGCAGATATTTGGCACTGGGCATTCGACGCCAATGCCGGAGTCCAGAGTATTGTGCCAGCTAAAGTCAGTATGGAAGACGTCTTCATTCAGGTCGTAGAAGGTATGCAACATGGCCATCAATGATCTCGGATATAAGGAATGGGATTTAGATCCTACCCATGGTAACCAGCAGTGGCGAACTATTGCTGGGTTTGGAATTCGAGTCGCTTGGCGAAGTAGTTGGTTGAAACGCATCTTCATCATGGCCTGGATCCCTATCTTCATTATGGGGGCCGGATTATTCGTCATTGAGCAATCAATTCAGGATATTGACTCAGATGAATTTCCACAAAACGTTGGACGTTTTTTTGTGGCTGCTATTGTGTACCAACGTCCGGAGATTAGTAATCTCACAATGATGACTCAATTCAGTAAGCAAGCCGATGCACTCACTGGATTCTTGGCAAATCTTATCGATGGTAATGATGTCCAAAAACCTCGTCCAACGTCACGTCGGCAAATAATGCGGGGTGGGATAGATTTTGCCACAAAAGACCTGCAGTTCGTCGTCAACATGTCAGATAAAGAACTGCAATTGGCATTCGAATTCATTAACAACAACACGATGGAGCAGTTCCGAAATTCTTTCCAGTCTCGACGCGGACCTCCAACCCCACTCTTCAAGCAATCCTTTAGTTCTATTAAAAAATCACAAAAGGTTGCTGCTGATCTGCTAGCGTTTGATAAAGACGCTAACGAAGTAATCGATTTCCGTGAATTAGTAAACTACTTAAGACCTACGCTTTGGTCCGAAGTACTATTCCTGTTCTTCCGTTTACCACAGGCCTTTACGGTGATCATCGTGATTGGGATGGTGGCCCCAAAACTTATTAGCCGAGACATGAAGAACCGAGCTTTTCTGTTGTATTATTCGCGCCCCATTACCCCCTGGCAGTACATTTTTGGGAAATGTGCAGTCGTCTGGGCATTTCTGGCGGGCCTAACAACATTACCAGCTTTGATGCTTTATCTTCTGGGGCTATCGCTTTCACCTGACATCTCTGTCTTTTTCATCACGTGGGATCTTCCATTTAAGATCCTGTTAGCGAGTGTCATTTTATGTGTCCCAACGACTCTCTTTGCGCTAACGCTAAGTTCGTTAACTCGGGAAAGTCGTCTGGCTTCGTTTGGCTGGTTCGCTGTCTGGATTATGGGAAGTATTGCCTATACGATCATGACTGCTGTCGAAGCTATTATCCGTCTTCAGGAACAGCAAAATACCATTCCAAGTGAGCAAGCTATGGTCTTCGTCGAAGCCGGACTTGCCGGACGCTGGGCTTGGCTATCTCCGATGCAAACACTCGAAAATATGCAGTCGTGGGTATTCGGGATAGAAAAGCAAATCGGCAGTCTCAATATTTCCTTCCTCATGGTGGGCCTGATTTGTCTGGCTTGCCTGTTTATCTTACGCCGGCGAGTCGACGCGCCGATTCGAGTTTAGAACGGAAGGGGTAGGAATGTTACAAATTGAAAACCTTACAAAGCTCTATGGTGTTGTCATTGGCGTAAACGACATGAGCGTAGAATTGCCAAGTGGTGCGTATGGTTTGCTGGGACCTAATGGCTCGGGAAAAACAACATTACTGAATATCATTACCGGTCAGCTTAAATCAACCGTTGGGGAGGTTCGAATTTTGGGTGAACGGCCTTGGAAGAATGAAGCCGTACTGAAGCGAATCGGGTTTTGCAGCGCTCTAGATATTCTGCAAACCAAAACGACTGGTCTGGAATGGGTAACACTATATACGGAAATGCTGGGATTTCGACATAAAATCGCCGTGGATATGGCTCATGAGGCATTAGACCGAGTCGGCCTTTCCGCCTCAGATCGGGTTCGCGGAATCGATCAATATTCCCGGGGTATGAAGCAACGGTGCAAAGTCGCTCAGGCAATTGCTCATGAGCCGGAAATACTTTTACTCGACGAACCTTTCTCAGGGCTCGATCCCATCGCACGTTATGAACTTACCAATATGCTGACAGAATGGGTACATGAGGGCCGCGGTTTACTGATCTCCAGTCATATCCTGCACGAAGTCGAGACAGTTTGTGAGAGCTTTCTATTGATGATGACAGGGCGACTGTTAGCCTCAGGCACAGTCAATGAAATCTACGATCTGATGACCAATGTTCCTAAGAATGTTTGGATCCGCAGTCCACAAGCTTCAAAACTGGCCGTAGCATTACAAGAATTAGACCACGTCGCCGGAATTGGTCTTCACGAGGATCAGGAAGGACTGGATGTTATCACAACCGATGCCAGCTCGTTCTATACCCAATTGCCAGGTATCCTAAGGGCAGAATCTCTTAGGATCCATGAAATGCAAAGTGAAGATGACTCACTCGATTCGGTTTTCGAAAAACTAATGCAATTGCATCGAGGCGAGCTATAGAGAGGCCGGGTAAAAATGTTAATACGCAGCAGTTTGGCAGTTTTTAGATACGAATTTAAGAAGTCCTTCTCGCTCGGGCCGACGATCCTGTGGATCTGTGTTATCGCATTTCCAACCGTTCTACAACTCCTCATTGATCAGGCAGGTAACGGAATCCCAACTGAATTTTCAGGAGTATTACTCGTAGGGACGATCCCGGGAGCTGTGTGTCTTTTGACCATCCTTAGTTCAATGGCCCCGTACTTGAACGCTGAACTAGAAGGTAACACATGGCCATACATCGCCGTCCGACCGCAAGGAAGGACTTCCATGATGCTGGGGAAGTACCTCGTATCTGTCACGAGATCTATAATCGCTGGATTTCTGGCCATTGCCTTAGTCTTTCCGTCGACAAGCCTTAATGAACTTAATCGAGATATTCCGCCACCAATGACCGTTCGGCCCATCACGGATACTTCTTCTAAATCGACCACTTGGTCAGAAGTCACCAATGCCGACGTTGGGACTGAGAAAGTCATAAAGATTGAAAAAACTAAGCCCTATCCACTTTGGCTATCACTAGTCATCTTAGTAATTCTTAGCAGCTTCTGTTACAGCAGTCTGCTCTGTCTGCTGGGAACCATCATGCATAAACGTCCGATGATTCTGGCTATCATTTACGTACTGCTGGTGGAAGGAGTCATTTCCTTGTTACCGGCAGTGGTGAATGCCAGTACGATCAATTTCTATTTACGTAGTATCTTCTTGCGAATGATGGGTTGGGAATTAACTGACCTGCCTAATGCATTGTCCTTTATTAATGACCCCAACATGTTTAGTCAGTTCTCAACCATGGGCGATCTGCTCAGCTTGGCTGTGCTTTGCTTGATCTTTCTGTTTGCTGCCAATACCTTGTTAAGAAATCGCGAGTATCACGTTGGTGAGACTCTGTAAGAAACACTATAAATCGGTTTCTTCCCGGGCAAATTTACGTGCTCGAATGAAAGTGAGAATTGCCGCCAGATTGATCATTACCAGGCAGCCGCCGACAAGCCAAGAGACGATGTTGGAACGAGCTTCAATGGCGTTGAATAGCCAACCGGCAAATGGCAAGTGCAAGACGCAGAGCACTGCAAAGAGCACAATGTAACGTCTTTCCGCCAGCGATTCTTCCCGCATAACAGATTGGATGGCGGCCATACTACGGGATTCTGTCATTGGCTCAGTAGCCGGTTTGGACAGATCTGCCTTGGTTCTTAACGAGACCGTAATCTCACGGTTACAGGAAGGACATTTCCCAGGAACTTTCAAGACCGTGGAATTACAATAAGGACAAACGTTTCGAACTTCCGCCTCTTTGACGGCTTCGAACAATCCCCCCACGGCAGACGCCTTTACCCACTTCGCATCGTCTTTACGAAGCATCGTGTCAGGTGTGACTGCGCCACTACTTACAAGGTTCTTTAATTCTGAATTTGAAACAGGCCCCGCCTCTGCTCCTTTTTCAGTTTGATAATACCAATCCGCCATAGATCAGCTCTTCAAATCCCCAGATGTTTGTTTTGTTGCATAGATTGCCATGTTATCGGTTTTCAAAACGAACAACAATTAGCTTAAGTCAACAGTCTGCTGAAATTTAGGAATTTCTACGTGCAGACCATACGTACTGGAAATTTTATCGGACAATTCTGCTGCCGCATCTTCATCACCATGGCACAAAAACACTTTTTTCGGCTGCTGTTTGAAGTTCGCAACCCAATCCATCAACCCTTGTTGATCTGTATGCCCCGAGAATCCTGACAACTGGACTATTTCCGCACGTGCTTCATATTCCCGTCCGTGAATACGAACAGGGTTCGTGCCACTGGAAATCACGCGCCCCAAAGTACCGTGTGCCTGATAGCCGACAAAAACAATCGTGCTACGCTCATCCGAAATATTACTCCGCAAATGGTATTTAATCCGTCCTGCGTTACACATTCCCGAAGTCGACATAATGATGCAAGGCTGGTTGCATTCATTGATTTGCTTCGATTCATTTCGTGAGCGACATAGTTGCATCCCCGGGAAGTCCAATATCGACTTACCGTCAATAATCATGTCCCAAGCCTCCTGGTCAAAACAATCTTTGAATTTGCTAAAGACCTTGGTCACGTCAACTGCCATCGGACTATCAAGAAATACCGGAACCGAAGGGATCCGTCCGTATTGATTGAGTCGGCTTAAGTGATAGATTAATTCCTGACTGCGTTCAACAGCAAACGTTGGAATCACCACGTTGCCCCCACGCTCGACCGTTCGATTCACAACTTCTGCTAACTGGTCTTCGCAATCACCATAGTCTTTATGATTGCGATCTCCATACGTCGATTCCATAACGACATAGTCAGCCTGATCAAACATTGTCGGATCACGAATGATCGGTTTATCCCATTGCCCGATATCTCCTGAGAAAATAACTTTTCGTGTTTGACCATTCTCGTGGACATCAATCTCCAGCATTGAAGATCCCAGAATGTGCCCTGCCTCCATGAAGGTGACACTGAAGACACCACCGCACAGTGACTGAGGTTGAGCGTAGGGTGCCGACTGAATCATCGGTAAGGTCTTCTCGACATCCTGTTCGGTATAGAGAGGCACTACTTCGTGCGGAGGCGTTCTACCTTCTCGCTTGTGCCGTTTCTTCTTTTGCTTCGCGTCCTCTCTCTGAATTTTAGCAGAATCACGCAGCATAATATCCACCAGAGCGGCGGTGGGCCGCGTCATTACCAACGGGGCATTCATTCCTTCTGCGACTCGACGGGGTAGTAAGCCGATATGATCAATGTGGGCATGAGTTAACACAATAGCATTGATCGAGCTTGCACTGATCGGCAACGGCTCCCAGTTTCTCCCGAGGAATTTTCGTTCCTGATAAAGGCCGCAATCAATCAGTAAGCGTTGACCTGCAGCTTCCAAACAATAACAGGAACCTGTTACCTGTCGGTTAGCTCCTAGAAAATGAATTTTCATCGCTGAATTATCTCCATCAATAGCTGTAGTCACACCCAAGCAAAGTTCCCCAACTAAGGGAAATAAACGAGCGTCGAAGAACTTCCAAAAGACTAAAAGTAATCTCTACTACAATCTATTATTATTGATTCCGCCAACGAATTTCAAATCGATCCCGAACACGCAAGACTGCTCGCTGAATACTGCGACGGTTCATTCCGGTTCGCTGAGATATCTCAGCTAAAGTGTAACCGGCCAATTTCAGGTTGATAATTTTGGCTTCCGACTCACTTATCTCAGTGAGCATTTGCCTCACAAACATCCCCTTTGCCCATTGCTTACTGTTAGATTTAGAATGATAGGCAGACTCAACATCTTGTTTCGAGCCGATCTTCGGAGTCTCAAAACGAATCTGTCTGCGGACGTCTCTTTTGCGCAAATCAAGATAGTCGCGATGAACTTCCTTGAGCTTATTTAACATGATCGACTTCAAATATCCTCGAATTCGCTTTCGTTCCCAGTTGTACAACCCACTGTGCTGTGTCATCCAAGCCGATTTCCAGGCCATTTGAACAATATCAATCGCATCAATTTGGCCGGTGATATTGCGACTTTTAAGCCTCTGGGCGAGCCTCACAAGCTCATCAGTAAGCTGATTACAAAAGGAATCTGTCATCCTGTCGACTGTCGATTCCATCCTCTCATCCTTGAAAAAACAAAATGGTTTCCTTGCTTCCCATTTGATAACAAAAATCTCAAAAACAAACTAACAAATGGGGATTTTAGGATATCTGAGGGGTCGACCCTAATAATTGTCGCGGACAGCTTTTCTGGGTATATTAATAGGATGAAAGCGTGTATGTTTTTATCCTCTCCCATTCAAAAGAGACGTTAATACTGTGTCAATTAGATACTTATTCTCTGCCTTTACCCTCTTAACTGCCGCTTTCTCGAATGTCACATTAATAGCAGACGACGAAGCCAATATCAGTTACTACAAGGACATTCGTCCGATCTTCCAAAGCCACTGTCAGGGATGTCATCAGCCTGCCAAAAAAGGCGGTGAATATGTCATGACAGACTTCGCCTTAATGCTCCAAGGCGGTGAATCTGAAGAAGCAGCTGTCATATCGGGAAAGCCGGCTGAAAGTTATCTGTTCAGTCTTATTACGCCAGTCGACGGTAAAGCTGAAATGCCAAAGGGAAAGAAGCCTCTTTCCGGGGTCGAAATTGATCTGATACGGAAGTGGATTGAGCAGGGAGCTAAGAATGATGCTCCTGCCTCAACGCAACTCAAATTCTCAATGGATAACCCTCCGATCTATAGTGCAGCCCCCGTCATTACATCACTGCATTACTCGCCTGATGGAAAATATCTCGCCGTTTCTGGCTATCACGAAGTACTCGTTCATCATGCCGATGGGAGTGGTCTGGCGGCTCGTCTGGTCGGAATGTCAGAACGAATTGAAACCGCTCGTTTTTCTCCGGACTCGAGCAAAATCGCTGTGACGGGGGGTTCCCCGGGACGCATGGGAGAGTTACAAGTATGGGACATCAACAGCAAGAGCTTACTATTCGCTCAGACAATCGGATATGACACACTTTACGGTGCCAACTGGTCGCCTGACGGAACCTTAATTTCCTATGGATGTCCGGACAACACAACGCATGCCATTCAGGCTGAAGATGGTAAAGAAGTTCTCTTTAACGGTGCTCACAACGGCTGGGTTCTTGACACGGTGTTCTCGGTCAACGGTGACCATCTTGTGACAGTGAGCCGCGATCGCAGCATGAAACTCATCAATGTTCCAACGCAGCGATTCATTGACAACGTAACAAGTATTACTCCCGGTGCACTTAAAGGCGGGCTTAATAGTGTGGACCGTCATCCCAGTAAAGACGAATTGCTATGCGGCGGTGCTGACGGAGTACCAAAAATCTATAAAATGTTCCGCGACAAAGCTCGTAAAATTGGTGACGACTTTAATCTGATCCGAGCTTACCCCGGATTGCAGGGTCGAATCTTTAGCACCCAATTCAGTAAAGACGGCACCCGTATCGTTTCTGGAAGTAGCTTCAATGGTATTGGGCAAGTCAAAATCGCCAACTATGAAGATGCAAAGGAAATCTCCTCGATCGATCTAGATGGTGGTATCTTCGCGGTTGCCTTTCATCCCGACGGGAACACCGTGGCGGCTGCCGGGTTCAGTGGCGAAGTCCACCTGATTGAAGTAGCCACCGCCAAGATCACCAAGTCATTTGTACCGGTAACCATCGAAACCACTGTGGCCGGTGCAGAAGAATAATCGCGATAGAAGACAAATTACCAACCACTCCTAGAGCAGGCCGTCTTAAGGACTAGTTATTAATATCATGAAGAAGTTCAGTCTTTCACTTTCCTTCCTATTTATTTTCAGCTGCCTTCTTTCAGCTCAAGAAGACGCTGATGTCGAAGTACTGCCGGAAGGCCTGACAATCCAGTCGGTGGAAATCCTTCCCAAGTCAATTGAGTTGACTAATAATCGAGACTACCGTCAGGTCTTGATTCTAGGGCATCTGGAAAGTGGTCAGATTGCGGATCTGACTCGCATGTCCAACGTGGAAGGTAATCTTCAACACGTAGCAGTTTCGTCCGACGGAATGATCACACCTTTGAGCGAAGGTAATGAACAGGTTACCTTCCGTTTTGGTGATGCCACAGTTTCGCTGGAGGTCAAAGTCACATCCATTGCGACACCTCCTTCAAACTTCGTGCAGGACGTACAGCCAACGCTTTCAAAAATGAATTGCAACGCTGGCACCTGCCACGGAGCCAAGGACGGTAAAGGAGGATTCAAACTTTCGTTACGTGGTTATGACGAACTTTATGATCATCGTGCTTTCACGGATGACATTGGAGCACGTCGATTCAACCGAGCTGCTCCTGACCAAAGTTTGATGCTTCTAAAAGCTACAGGTTCTATCCCTCACGTCGGTGGTGTTCGAACAGATGTTGATTCGCGGTACTACAAAACCATTCGTGCCTGGATTACCGGTGGAGCAAAGCTGGATCAGAAAGTTTCTCGCGTGACCTCGATTGATGTTTCCCCCAAAAACCCCATCATTCCACGTGCCGGCATGAAACAGCAAATGACCGTGATGGCTACATTTTCCGATGGTACGGTACGCGATGTATCTCGTGAAGCATTTATCGAAAGTGGAAACATCGAGGTGATCGAGGCCGATGAGGATGGCCTGCTAACGGTCCTGCGACGTGGAGAGGGTCCTGTGCTGATTCGTTACGAAGGAAACTACGCAGCAACAACCCTGACGGTCATGGGTGACCGATCTGGTTTCGCCTGGGAAGAACCGGAACACTACAACTATATCGACAAACATGTTTACAACAAACTGCAGCGTGTAAAAGTATTACCTAGCGATATCTGTACCGATGAAGAATTCGTACGTCGAGTCTACATCGACGTCACGGGTCTTCCTCCAACAGCCGATAACGTCCGCGAATTCCTCAACGACATGCGACCCTCCCGGGAAAAACGGAATGCCTTAATCGACACCCTGATTGGAAGCCAACAGTACGTTGAACACTGGACCAATAAGTGGGCTGACCTACTTCAGGTAAACCGGAAATTTCTGGGCGAACAGGGAGCCATCTCGCTGCGCAACTGGATTAAACATTCGATTGCGACAAACAAAGCTTACAACCAATTTGCTCACGAAGTGCTGACTGCTACTGGTTCAACCATTGAAAATCCTCCAGCTGCCTATTACAAAGTGATCCGCGACCCGGCAACTTTGATGGAAAACACGACGCATCTCTTTCTGGCTGTTCGCTTTAACTGCAACAAGTGCCACGACCATCCATTTGAAAGATGGACTCAGGACCAGTATTACAATCTGGCCGCCTACTTCGCTCAAATCGGCCGTAAAGAAGACCCGGCATTTCAGGGGCAGAGAATTGGTGGCTCCGCTGTTGAAGGTGCAACTCCTCTTGTGGAAGTTGTCTTCGATCGAGGTAATGGGGAAATCAACCATGTCTTAACCGGTCAGGTTTCACCTCCGACATTTCCATTTGAACACGAAGATACACTAGAACCTTCAGCCCCTCGTTTGGAACAGCTGGCTCAGTGGATGACTTCATCCAGCAACCAGTACTTTGCATCAAGTTACGTCAATCGATTGTGGGGATACATGTTCGGTAGCGGAATCATCGAACCAATCGATGACATCCGTGCTGGCAACCCTCCCACGAACCCAGAGCTCCTCACTGCGATGACTAATGATTTTGTAGAGAGCGGCTTTGATGTCCAACACATCATCAAGACTATTTTGAAATCTCGGTCGTACCAACATGCCGTCAATACCAACGAGTGGAATGAAGATGATCAGATCAACTACTCGCACGCGATCGCTCGCCGTTTACCAGCAGAAGTACTCTTCGATTCCATTCATGTGGCTTGTGGATCCATCCCAACAATCGCTGGTGTACCACGTGGGTTTCGGGCTGCAGAACTTCCAGACGTGGGGATCGCAGTACCATTCCTCGATGACTTTGGCCGGCCAGTACGTGAAAGTGCGTGTGAATGTGAACGTTCAAGCAGCATGGTCCTCGGCCCCATTATGAAACTTGTTAATGGCCCGACAGTGGCCAACGCCATCGGCGACAACACAAATGACCTGGTAAAACTTGAAGGCGAAATCAAAGACGACGAGCTTCTTATTGAAGAGGTCTTCCTGCGATTTCTCTCGCGCTATCCAACAGAACAGGAAATCAAAATCGGCAAACTGGCTCTGCAAGACGGTGGTTCCGATTATCTAGAGCTCAAAGCCCGACTGGATGAACTTGAAAAGCTCATCCCTGAACGTCAGACCGCCTGGGAAACGGCAATGCAAAAAACAAATCGCTGGCTGCCAGTGGAACTCGTATCTGCTGAAACGGATAAAGAAGCCAAGCTTGAATTGCAGGAAGACGGTTCACTATTGGCAACCGGTAAAAATGAGATCGCTACCTACACGATCAAATTGAAAACCGATCTCACGAACATCACGGCGCTTCGCCTTGAAACGCTGGTTGATGACCGCCTGCCGACAAAAGGTCCGGGCCGACCTCCCAATGGAAACTTCGTCGTTAGCGAATTTGGCGTCAGTATTCAAAATCCAAACGGCGAAGCTGAGGCACAGAGAATCAAGCTGGTCAGCCCATCAGCAACTTTCAATCAGGGCGGTTACTCAGTTGCCATGGCAATTGATGGCAATCCGAATACCGGTTGGGCAATTGCACCAGAAGTCGGGAAGAATCAAACTGCTGTCTTTCAAACAGATGGGCAGATTGGTTTCGAGGGTGGTGGTCTGCTAACCGTTACGATTGTCAATAACCACAGCGATAACATGCATCAGCTTGGTAAGTTCCGTCTATCTATTTCCGATTCACCGCGACCGGTGACACTCAATACGCTTCCTGCTGACCTTGCAACACTACTAAAAACGCCTGTTGAAGAACGCAATGAGGAACAAAAGGCTACGTTACAAGCTAAATATATTGAAACCGACCGTGAATATACTGACATGCTGGCAATCGTTGCTGCCGCGAAACCCCAGTTCGATAACAAACGATTGACTGGGCTACAGGATTTGGCATGGGCTCTGATCAACAATCCCGCTTTCTTGTTCAATCGCTAATCGTTTCTTAGCTAACGATCTTAGGTAACCTAAAAGAGTCAAAGCTTTATGACCTTTGTTGAAACCGATCAACTTTCAAAGAGCTTTGGCTCTTTTTCTGCGCTTTCAAATTGTAGCCTGACGATTGAGAAGGGAACTATCTTCGGTCTACTTGGGCCCAATGGAGCCGGTAAGAGTACACTCATTCGTTTACTAATGGGCTTTCTGACCCCCACCGGCGGCAGAGCATTGATCAACGGTTTAAATTGCCATCAGCAGTCACTGGCTGTCCGTCAGGTTACGTCTTATCTTCCAGGCGATGCCCGGCTTGATCGGCAATATCGTGGACGAACAATTCTGAAGCTGTTTACCGCCTTACGCCTCGATGGCTGTCTCACTAAGGCTCTCGAGATTGCTGAATTCCTCGAATTGGATGTGCAGCGAAAAGTCGGAGCGATGTCGACCGGTATGCGACAAAAACTGGCGGTGACCATCGCTTTGGCTAACGACGCCCCGCTTATCGTCATGGACGAACCCACTGCCAATCTAGATCCAACAGTCCGTCAACAGATTCTGGGATTACTTCGACTCAAAAGAGAGGAAGGAAAAACCATCCTCTTTTCTTCTCACATTCTGGATGAAGTCGAATCGATCAGTGACACCGTAGGATTTCTGAAACATGGAAAGCTGATCACCATCACTGAAATGGTGACATTACGCAATAATCACCGACTTACAGGTTCCCTCCAGCAAACATTGCCTTCCATTCCTAAATCACTTTCCGACGAAATCCAACTGGTTAAACAAGCAGGAAATCAGATCACTCTGGAAGTCAAAGGCGATCTCCTGAAAAGCCTGGAATGGCTGAAGCAAAGTAATCTGTCAGATATTGTTATTGAACCGGCAAGACTCCGTAGTCTCTACGAGGACATTCATCCTGAACGCACGGAGTTAAAGCAATGAGAGCGCTACTGGTTCGCTACACACTTCAGGCTCGTACTGTCTTTCTGGCATGTGGGTTAGCCATGTTTGGCTTCATGATGTTACGAGTCTGGAGCATCACGCTATTAGGGAGCGAGGAATTCCGTGAAATCATCAAGCACTTCAAGAACTTCGAGAAATTCTCGCCGGTTCCATTCTCATCTTTAGTTACCTACACCGGCCGCGCGGCAAGAACGTTTAATGAGCCGATTGTTCTATTCGTCATTCTGACATGGACGATTTCCAGAGGCTCCGACACGGTGGCCGGTCAAATCAACCGGGGCACTATGGAAATGCTGCTGGGTAATCCGGTCTCCCGATCTAACGTTTATTGGTCACAGTTCCTTGTAACAACCGTCGGAACTTTTCTCTTATCCACCCTTGCATGGCTAGGTATGGTCGTTAGCGTTCATCTAAATATGGTGGAAGAAGTTATCAAACCTCCTTCTTTCTCCATTCCATACACTCAACTGGAGATCCCACTCTCTACCGCCGAAGTTACCACGATTCAAACACCGATGTCTGAATACATCAACATCTGGGATTTCATGCCAGCGTTAACCATCATCTTTGCGATGGGATTCTTTGTCGCTGGATTTGCCACCATGATTTCCAGTTTTGATCGCTATCGCTGGCGCGCTGTTGGCATTGCAGTGGGCTTTGTGATCTTTCAACAGTCCATTCGTATTCTGGCGGTCTCCAAACCAGAATATAACTACTTGCTTAACTTTACCTTTTTCAATCCGTTTGATCCGGAAGGCCTGGTAAATGTCTTAACGGAAGACCCTGAGCAATTCTGGCAGTTCTGGCAGTATGAGCTTGAAGAATCAATCCGATTGAGTGCATTAGGCTGTCATTGCATTCTGTTTGGTTTTGGGTTGCTCTGCTACCTGATCGGAAACTACGTCTTCTGTAAACGTGACCTGCCAGCCCCGATTTAGAATTCTTCCTAATCCGTTTGTTAATGCTTCCGGATTTATACGGTTAGCTGATGAGATGATTCAGATCTAAATAAAGAGCAGCTCATGATACGTTTTGGAACGAAACCTTCCACCTCTACCATCAAGCCGTATATCAGGCACTGTCAAAACCTGGATTTCAACTATCCCTATGTTGGACAAACAAGAGATCTGATTGATGAAGGTGATGCGCCTAGAGGATTCCGACTGGATCGTTTCTTGTATCCCGTCGGTCACGGCCAAAAAGTATTCAATGCGGTAACGAAGGCCATTAGCCAATGGGAAATGTTTAATCATCCGATGTCTGAGCTCAATTATCTCAATCCTGAAATTAAAAGCGGGAATACTGTCGTCGTTGTTTTTGGGATGATGGGACTATGGACGGTTAATCCGGCTCGCATCATTTACGAAATCGAAAACTCCCGACAGCAGGGGAAAATTAAACAAGCGGGATTCGCCTACGGGACGACCATGGGACACATTGCTATTGGGGAAGAACTGTTTCACGTCGACTGGAATCTGGAAACAGACGAAGTTAACTTTCGCATTACCGTATTCTCCCGCCCTGGCTCACTCCTAGCCTGGGTTGGAAAGCCATATATGCTCTACCAACAAAAACGATTCCGAAGAATGGCTGCTCAGGCAATTTCAACCAAATGTAATAGAATCTGTTAACCGCCCATTAAAATAACGTGTATCATATCGGTTGCTAGAGATCTGTTTGCTGAGCATCGTATTCAACGAGCTATAGATTCACTGCGAAAGAACATCACATGTGGCCTGAAAACGAACAAACTCAAAATTTGCTAGCGCGACGTAAAGACGGGGATCAGACCGCCTGGAATGCGTTGCTTCAACGTCATCGTTCTGCTGTTCAACGCCTTGTCAACATGCGTTTAGACAATCGCATACGACAGCGAGTTGGAGTTAGTGATGTAGTGCAGGACGTGATGATTGAAGCTAATCGACGTATCGATCGTTATCTCCAAGACCCCGGAATTGACTTTCATCTCTGGCTGCGGCAAATCGCGAAGGATCGTATTATTGATGCTCATCGACGCCACCGAGCTACGGCGAAGCGAAGTGTTGATCGGGAACAACGCCTTGTACAAGGCGGAGTAAACCAAAGCACAATCAATCTGGGGAATCAACTTCGTGACAACGATTTGACGCCCGCCGCTCAGGCTACCCGCCGTGAAATGGCCAACCGCATGGAAGATGCGTTAATGAAACTAAACGATTTAGACCGTGACATCATTATCATGCGGCACTATGAACAATTATCTAACGATGAAGTCTCTAAGACGCTCAACCTAAAACCTGCCGCCGCCAGTATGCGATATCTTCGGGCACTTCGTAAACTTAGAAATCAACTGCTCCCTCAACAAGTCGATTCTCAAACAACCACTTCATGACCACTGCGAACTCACCTTTAGATAACGACTCGGATGATTCGAAGGAATATGACGAGAATATTGTAAATGTGCTCGAGGAGTTGCAGAAAAAGATCATTGCCGGTCAGCCGATTCAGCCGGAAACCATTTATCAGCAATTCCCTCAATTCGAGCAGGAGCTTCGAGAGTTATTACCAGTCATGCTGGTAGCAGATGTCGCCGGTGGCTACTTTCGCTTAGTCGAATGTGAAGAAGAAATTTTGGGTACCGCCCCCGCACGCACAACCCCTTGCCGGCTGGGAGACTTTGAACTTCTGGAAGAACTGGGACGCGGGGGGATGGGTATTGTATATCGGGCAAATCAACAGAGTCTAAACAGAGAGGTCGCTCTGAAGATGATTTTGCCAGGTCGGTTTGCTAGTCAGGAACAACGGGAAAGATTTCAATACGAAGCAGAAGCCGCAGCCAAACTCGATCACAATGGAATTGTTCCGGTATACGAAGTCGGTGAGCTTGAGGACTGTCCCTACTTTTCAATGAAGTTGATTCATGGACAAACCATGAAAGATCTTGTGCAAAATGAACTCTATAGTTCCCGGGATGCTGCTGAGATTGGTTTGGCAATCTCCCGAGCCGTTCATTATTCGCATAATCAGGGTGTACTTCACCGTGACCTCAAGCCTTCCAATCTTATGATCGATCATGATGGCAGGCCACACATCACGGACTTCGGACTTGCCAAACAATCTACAAGTGACTCCGGCTTAACACAGACTGGAGTTATTCTGGGGACCCCGTCCTATATAGCACCTGAACAAGCAGCTGGGTCACGGGGAGATGTCGGGATCCACTCAGATATTTACTCTTTAGGTGCCATTCTGTACTACATGGTGACCGGGAGGCCACCGTTTCAGGCAGCTTCTGCGATGGATACGATCATGCTGGTGCTGGAGCAGGAGCCGGTCGCTCCACGAATCATCAATCCGGCTATCGATCGCAATCTGGAAATGATCATTCTGAAGTGTCTGCAAAAACCTGCCGATTTGAGATATGCTTCCGCGCGTGAATTAGCAGACGATCTTGAAGCCTACATCAATCACCAACCCATTAAAGCAAGTTCAGGTCGCTTTAGTCACATTATCGCTCGTTGGCTTGGGGAAACTCATCACGCTGCAGTCCTGCAAAACTGGGGCCTCCTCTGGATGTGGCATAGCCTCGTCTTGCTGCTGGCCTGCGTCCTTACCAATGTGATGTTTCTCGCTGATATCGACAACCGACTATACTATTCCGGAATGTGGACATTCGGTCTCGGCGCCTGGGCTGCTGTCTTCTGGAAGTTACGTCAAAAACTTGGCCCCGTGCTTTTTGTTGAACGGCAAATCGCTCATGCCTGGGCTGCAAGTTTAGTCGCCATTGGCTTACTATTCCCTATCGAATATTTAATGGGATTAGAAGTGCTTGAGGCCGCACCGGTCATCGGACTCATCAGTGGGATGGTCTTTATGGTAAAAGCAGGTATTCTGACGGGTAAATTTTACGCTCAGGCAATTGCATTGTTTGCTACCGCGGTTGGAATGGCAATCTTTCCTAAACATAGTCTGTTCCTCTTCGGAGTCGTATCAGCTATCTGCTTTTTTGTTCCCGGTTACCAATATCATCGTCAAAAAACAGGGGCCTAAGAGAGGATTATTAGGTTCACGAGCCAATGGCATTTGTCCCCAACCTCCCTTAGAATACAGGTCTGTACCTGCTTTGAATGCGTTGGATGACAGCAGGTAAATCCAGACGAATCAATGCATTATCCCGGTCTTCGGTCTAATTGCATATAAATAACAACTCAAGGTTTCGTAGGCGAAACAATTTGTCGAATGATTTTGAATCGACACAGAAAGGACAATTTCATGTTTAATAAAATGATCACTTCGTGCCTGTTGCTAAGCGTTTTCAGTCTTACAACGTTTGCACAAGACGAAGAAAAGCCAGCACCCATCGCGGATGTTGTCAAAGACGGTAGCTACGCATTTGGCGTCAACTTCATGAACAATATGAAATCTCAGGGGGTTAATCTGAATCTCGAAGCTTTCCTTCAGGGTGTCACTGACGCGTCTTCCGATAAAGTCGAAAAAAGCGAGCAGGAACTTCAAGCCGCTTTCCTTGCATTCCAGCAGGCCCTACAAACAATGGCTGCCGAAAAGGCTTCGAAAGCTGGTGACAACAACAAAAAAGAAGGCGAAGTATTTCTCGTTGCCAATGCTAAAAAAGAAGGGGTAAAAGTAACCGAAAGCGGTCTTCAATACAAAGTAATCAAGGCTGGTGAAGGAGCCACTCCCAAGCCGACTTCGAAGGTCACGACTCACTATGAAGGGAAGTTGATCAACGGTACTGTCTTCGACAGTTCTTACAAGCGTGGCGCTCCTGCTACATTTGGCGTAAATCAAGTGATTCCCGGATGGACAGAAGCTCTTCAACTGATGAAAGAAGGCGACCAGTGGGAATTGTACATTCCATCTAAACTAGCTTACGGTGAGCGAGGAGCGGGTGCTGACATTGGTCCTAACTCCACTCTGATTTTCAAAATTGAATTGATCAAAGTTGACGACTAGTCACCTTTATTAACAAGGACATACTTCAATGCGTAGTTTTACTATGAAATCTCTAGCTGTCGTGGCCATGATTTTTTCCACGATTGCCGTCAGCGCTGCTGAACTGGGAGTGTCGATTGAATCTGCATTTCCTAATCTTCGAATTGCACGCCCCATCGTGATTACTCACGCTGGTGATGGCAGTAATCGAATCTTTGTCGCTTCCCAACTGGGCTCGGTTCATATTTTCGAAAAGAACTCAGAAGTGGAAGAATCAGCTGTTTTCTTCGATCACGAAGAGTTGGTTACTTATAAAGACAAAGAGAACGAAGAAGGCCTACTAGGCTTCGCCATGCATCCCAATTACAAGGAAACTGGTGAATTCTTCCTTTTCTATACTACCGCTGATGCAGAGCATACATCTGTGGTAAGCCGCTTCCGCGTCTCCAAAGACGATCCCAACAAAGCGGACCCAACTTACGAAGAAGAACTAATTCGTATCCCTCAGCCATTCTGGAACCACAATGGTGGAACCCTGGCTTTCGGGCCTGATGGATACCTGTACATCGCGTTAGGCGATGGCGGCAAAGGTGGTGACCCCATGAAGAATGGTCAAAATCTGAGCACGCTCAATGGAAGTATCCTGCGGATCGACGTGGATCACAAAGACGAAGGTAAAAACTATGCCGTGCCTAAGTCCAATCCTTTCGTAAAAACCAAAGATGCTAAGCCAGAAATTTATGCTTACGGTTTTCGGAACGTATGGCGACTATCATTTGACCGACTCACAGGTACATTCTATGCCGCCGATGTTGGCCAAAAACTATGGGAAGAAATCAACATCGTAAAACGAGGTGGGAATTACGGTTGGAATCTTCGCGAAGGTAATCATCCATACGTTACTGAATCTGGTGAAAAAGGCTCTGGTCCTCGTGATGACCTGATCGATCCTATCTTCGAATACGATCACGAAACCGGCAAGTCCATCACCGGTGGTGTGATATACCGGGGTTTAGCTGCCCCGCAACTTCATGGAATGTACGTCTATGCCGACTATGTTTCAGGACGCATTTGGGCTTTAGAGCATGATTACAAGACTGGTAAAGTCATTGCAAATCATGAAATTCCAAATAAATCTGCCGCGGGTGAAAATATTCCCATCATCACCTTTGGTGATGATCAGGATGGTGAAGTTTACTTTACCACTCAGTTGCGAGGTGGTGAGATCTTTAAATTCAAAAAGAATTAGATCTACCATCCCCTTCAATTCAAAGCTCCTTCATGACCGTCAGGTGGTGAAGGAGCTTTTTACGTACGGCCTCAGGAACAGACGGAGAGTCAGCCTTCACTCATAAACCAATTACCTGAACCCAACGTTTAGACGGCTCTCCTGACTTAAACCAACAACCCCGTAAATTTGCCCGCGGCATTCCCGTCAAAAGGAAAAACCATTATGAAGCACTCAAATCAGAACTCGCAACGAATTGCGTTCGTTCTTCATGCCCTCATTTCCCTTTGTGTCCCAGGTTTGGCAACAGCTCAGACATTCCATGAACTTCCTCCGATCGCCGATGCCGAAGGATTTGCTGCTCCCTATGTCGGTGTTTCCGGTAGTAGTCTAATTGTCGCGGGCGGAGCTAACTTTCCTGACAAGCCCCGATGGCAAACAGGTAAGGTTTGGTATGACTCCATTTTCATCCTAGATACCCCCAATGGTGAATGGCGAAAGTCAAAGAGCAAATTACCTCGGCCTCTGGCATATGGTCTCTCTTTTAACCTCTCAAAAAGTGACCGGTCCCTTGCTTTAAGCATTCCGCATGGTGTCCTTTGTATCGGTGGTGGAGACAGCAAAGAGCATATCGCTGACTGTTTTATTCTGACACTTACAAAAAATGGGATGCGAATTTCAAAGTTACCATCGCTTCCAGCCCCATTAGCAAATACGACGGGAGTCCTTCATGAAGGAGTTGTTTACGTACTTGGCGGTTTGCACTCACCGACCTCAGATCGTCCAGCTCATATCTTTTGGAAACTGGACCTGACTAATACCTCTAATGAATGCCAATGGGAAGAACTGTCACCCTGGCCAGGTAATCCGAGAATGCTTGCCGTCGCCGGGGTTATCAATAATACCATCTGCCTTTTCTCAGGCACAGACTTAGTAAAGAACCAAGATGGATCAATGAGCCGGAAATACCTGAAAGATGGTTTCGCTTATGACCTCCAAACGAAACAATGGAGAAAAACTGCGACTCTACCGCGACCCGCTGTTGCAGCACCCACACCGGCCATTACGACGAATAACGCCCTGCTTGTGGTTTCAGGCGACCACGGAGAGTTCGCCTCCCAAACAGAACTACTTAAAGACAAGCACCCGGGATTTCCTGCAGGTGTCCTCGCGTACAATCCACAAACGGACTCCTGGAGCAAAGCAAATGATTTCCCCAAAGACGTCGGGGAGGATCCCGCAGGCAATCCTCATGGAGGCATCTGGCCTCCCGTAGTCACCAACATTACACATTGGCACGGTCAACCTGTGATTGTCTGTGGCGAAGTCCGGCCACGTGTTCGCTCGCGTCGAGCATTTATGGTGAAGTTCTAAGCCTCGACAGGTTCAGACCCCGATTCAGTAAAACGATCAATAATCGCACAGCCACACGAGTCACTCCATACATTCACACTAGTGCGGAACATATCAAGCACTCGGTCGACAGCTAGAATCAACCCCTGCATCTCCAGCGGTAGTCCCACTGCCTGTAACACAATCACCATCATGACCAGTCCGGCATGTGGAATTCCCGCTGCCCCAATACTGACCAACAGTGCCGTTAATGCCACCGTGATTTGGAGGCCTAATGAAAGAGGTTCAGTCATCGTATGCTGAGCAATAAATAATACGGCGACTGCTTCATAAAGGGCCGTGCCATCCATATTAATCGTTGCTCCTAATGGCAACACGAACGAACTGGTTTGATTGCTCACCTGCGCCCGTTTTTCAACACTGGCCATTGTCAAAGGTAAAGTACCATTGCTCGATGCCGAACTAAACGCCGTCAGCAGTGCCGGACTCATTGCGCGGGCAAATTTTAAAGGATCTCGCTTACCCACAAACTTTAAGATGACAGGTAAAGTCACACAAGCATGAAATAGCAATGCCAACAATACGGTTAACATGTACCAGGCCAAGGGGACAAATACATCCGTACCATTTAGTGCCGTGGCATTAAGCATCAGAAAGGCGACACCGAATGGTGCCAAGGCAATTACGGCCATCGTCATCTTCATCATGACTTCAAAGCCTGCTTCCGCTACGTCGCGAATCGTCGTAAGCGTCTTACCGCCCACGAGCAATGCACACAGGGCGAACAGGAGCGTGAAACTGATGATGGACAAAAAGTCGCCTTCAGCCAGGGCCTGCAACGGATTGGTGGGGACCATTTTTTCAAGTTGCGAAAACAACATGACTGGAACTGGCTCGGCTGACTTGACAACAGTATCAGTCGCCACCGTAATAATCGATTCGGAGCGTTCGCCTGGCTGAATAACATTGACAAACAGAAGCCCCGTGATGATGGCCAGGAAACTGGTGCACAGATAATAGGACATCGTACGACTAAACATCCTGCCAATACGTTCCGCTTTCCCCAATCCGAGCACGCCCGTCGTCAGGGAGCACACTATCAAAGGAATCGCCACCATCTTTAACATCCGCAGAAAAAGGTCACCTAACCGATCCGTCCAATCACTCACCCAACGTGCCCAACTTCGTCCGTGTTCCTGAAACATCCGATATAGTTCGGGCTCATCTTTACGAAAGGAGTCCATATCCGAGTGTGAAATATCAGAATAAGCTGGTGATTTTCCGATGACAAAATATTTCGTCTTTTCAGTTCCGGTATAAGTCGTAAGCAAAGCCATCGAGTTGATGTCCTGTAGCTCCACGCGAGTAAACGAGCCCGCCGCATCTCCTTCAAGAGTGATAGAATGCTCACGAGCGTTAAGATTCAGAAGCACACCTAGCAAGCCACCCGCAACCATACCGAGAAGAATCTGCCAGTGAAGTGCAAGTTTCGTTTTTTGTGGTTCGTTCATTTCTAGTTACCCGATAAAAAAACCCGGCCACCAGGACCGGGTTTAGATTTCAATTTGATCACTGACTATTCAGTAATCATATCATCCACGCTACCGCCGGAGGGAATCATTGGCAAAACGTGTTCCTGATAGGGAACTTCAACATCAAGTACAAAGGGACCATCGTACTCGATCATTTCCAACAACGCCGCTTCCAGATCTTCTTTACGTGAAACTGAGGCTGCTCCACATCCGTAGCCTTTGGCGATCTGAACAAAGTCGGGATAACGTTCAACCGCATAGGCACTCTTACCTTTACCACGCGCTTCATCATCATCGATTGGACCTAGATAGGTATGAGCTCGACGCCCATCCATGAAACGATCTTCCCACTGCACAACCATACCGAGGTGTTGATTGTTTAACAACAAGACTTTCACGGGGAGATTTTCACATTTACAAGTGGCAAGTTCCTGAATATTCATTTGGAAACTTCCGTCGCCATCGATATCGATAACGAGCTTATCCGGATGAGCAGCCTGAACTCCCATCGCCGCCGGCAAACCAAAGCCCATGGTTCCCAGCCCGGAACTGGACAACCAAGTACGAGGTTCATTGAACTTATAAAACTGAGCGGCCCACATTTGATGCTGCCCTACACCTACGGTGATCACCGTATCGCGTTCCTGTGTGATACGTGACAATTCAGCGATCGCATGCTGTTGTAGGATGCCGTCAAATGAATGATCGTAAGTCAGCGAGTTCTCCTGCTTCCAGGTACGGCACTGAGCTCGCCATTCATCAATGTCGTCTTTGTGCTCTACCAGAGGGAGTAGACGCTGTAGAGCAATCTTGACATCACTCACAATTGGAATATGAGCCGGTTTGTTTTTATTGAGTTCAGATGGATCGATATCAATGTGAACAATCTTTGCATTCCGGGCAAATTTCTCTAGCTTACCGGTTACGCGATCATCAAAACGAACACCAAGGCCAATCAGTAAGTCACAATCTCGTACAGCCCAGTTCGCATAAATCGATCCATGCATTCCCAGCATATCCATGCAAAGTGGATCTGTTGCCGGAAAGGCACCTAAGCCCATCACTGTTAACGTGGTTGGAATTTCAGTTTTGGCAATCAGTTCACGCAGCTCATTAGTCGCTTCGCCGGTAATAATACCACCACCCGCATAGATCAATGGACGTTTAGCATGCTTGATGGCGGCGGCCACCTGATTCAGTTGCTCGGCTGGTGGCTCATCAATCACACCAAAACGATAACCCGGCAGATTCATGTCCGCATCCCAGTCCACAGTACATTGTGACAACTGGATGTCTTTCGGAATATCGATCAGAACAGGACCAGGACGACCTGTTGTTGCAATGTGAAATGCTTCTTTAACGACACGAACCAAATCGTTTGCATCGGTTACCAAATAGTGATGCTTTGTGATACCACGGCAGACTTCCACCATCGGAGTTTCCTGGAAAGCATCGGAGCCGATAACTGGTGTTGGCACCTGAGCTGTAATCGCAATCATTGGAATACTGTCCAATTTAGCGTCAGCAATTGCAGTCACAAGATTTGTAGCACCGGGACCACTGGTGGCAATACAGACTCCGGGAACACCGGTCGTACGTGAAATACCTTGAGCCGCGAAACCACCACCTTGTTCGTGGCGGGGAAGAATTGTACGAATTTTGTCTTCGTTGCGTAACAATGCCTGATGTAAAGGCATACTACACCCACCAGGGTAGGCAAAGACGACTTCGGCGCCGTTACGAATCAGAGCTTCGACAAGGATGTCAGCGCCTGCCATAAAGTCCGTTTCGGAAGCCTTATCTATGGTTGCCATTTTCTACTCCTGTCTCCTCAATGGAAACAAATATAAACGTCAGGTATTTCTTCTTTCAATTATTACCCACTCACCCTCTCGCGGTGCTGGCAAAACACTGTTTGCCCCGAATTCTTAGGGTATTCCCCCGGTCGAAAAGCTCATGAGTGTCTCAATTAGTTTAGATTATTGCAAGCATTGGATTCATGCAAGCGTCGATGGAGCGATAACCGACAGAATCACTATAATCTGACTCTTTTTGGTTCTAAATTGCCTCAGCAAGTAATGCTTGGCCAGCACTAAAGCCGCCTATCACTGCGGCCAACCCAATAGCTAAATTCAAAGCAATATTGGCAAATGCAATCTGCCAGCGGCCATCTTGCATGTATTGCACTGTTTCCCACCCAAAAGTCGAAAATGTTGTCAGTGAGCCCAACATACCGGTAACCACAAAAAGACGGGCGTTAGGATTCTCCTCCAGGGCTGTGAACCCCCAACCAGCGAGAAATCCAATAACCAGACAGCCCACAACATTCACTAATAGCGTTCCATAAGCGAAACCGTCGCCCATCACTTTTCCAGCAACAGTGCTCCCCAAATATCTTAGAACAGCTCCTACCATCCCTCCTAATGCAACGAACAAAATTGCCTTCACGAGACACCTCCTATTAGGACACTTTGTAAGCATTGTCCGGTATAACTGTTTTCATTTCCGGCGACATCTTCAGGAGAACCAGTCGCAATGACTTGCCCACCGCCTGTCCCACCTTCCGGGCCAAGGTCAATAATCCAGTCTGCACATTTCACAACATCCAAGTTGTGTTCGATCACCACGACCGTATTACCTCGATCGACCAAGCGTCCCAGAACGTTGAGAAGTCGCTGGATATCTTCAAAATGCAATCCGGTTGTTGGTTCGTCTAACAAATACATCGTATTACCAGTATCAACTCTTGCCAGTTGAGTCGCTAATTTCACACGCTGTGCTTCACCACCAGACAGGGTCGTCGATGGCTGCCCAAGTCTGAGATACCCTAGCCCGACGTCTTCCAGGCTCTTAAGCGTCCTGTGAATACTATCCAAATTCTCGAAGAAACTAACGGCTTCACTCACTGACAAGTCCAGAACATCGGCGATCGTCAAGCCTTTATACCGTACCTGTAGCGTGGCCCGATTGAATCGCGCACCATGACACCGATCACACTTGACATACATGTCCGGTAGAAAATTCATCTCGATTTTCTGAACACCTTGCCCATCACAACTACTACATCTTCCCTGCTTTACATTAAAACTAAAACGATTAGCCTTATAGCCTCGCTGTTTGGCATCTCGTGTTTGAGAAAAAACCTTACGAATCTCATCAAACACCCCCGTGTAAGTCGCAGCATTACTTCGTGGTGTGCGTCCGATTGGCGTCTGAGTGATTTGAACCAACTTGTCGATATGTTCCACACCCTCGAGAGAATCAAAGGCTCCCGGCTTGGGACACTTGTTGCCCAGATACCGCGTGATCGCCCGAGCCAGTGTTTCATTGATCAACGAACTTTTACCTGATCCTGAAACTCCGGTAATGCAAACAAAAGTCTCCAGGGGTACTTTAATGGTTACACTTTTCAAGTTGTTCGCGGTGGCACGAGCCAGACTTATCTGTTTACCAACTTTCACTTTACGACGTTTTTCAGGAACGAGGATTTGCCTGGCACCTATCAGGTACTGTCCGGTAACGGACGCCCTATCTGCCTGCACTTGCTCGGGAGTCCCTTGCGCAATCACCTGACCGCCGTTTTGTCCGGCACCCGGACCAACATCAATAATACGATCCGCTTCACGCATGGTTGCTTCATCATGTTCAACCACGATAACCGTATTACCGAGTTGCTGCAGGTCTCTTAACGACTGAATAAGCCGATCGTTATCCCGAGGATGCAAGCCAATGGACGGCTCATCCAGAATATAACAAACACCAACCAATCCGGAGCCAATACTGCTCGCCAGTCGCACTCGCTGCATTTCACCACCGCTAAGTGTGTCTGCCGATCGGTCTAACGTTAAATAATCGACTCCGACTTTTGAGAGAAACTGCAGGCGGTGAATAATCTCATTGACGACCGGCCTACCAACCAACTCATCCTGTTTATTAAATTCCAAAGACGCAAAGTATTCACACGCTTCATTAATCGACAGCTTCACAATCTGATGAATATTAACCCCCCCCAGTTTTACGCTGGTGGCTTCAGGGCGTAACCGTGAGCCTTCGCAGTGATTGCAAATCACAATGTCACGATACGATTCGAGTTCTTCCAGACGAGGTTTACTTGTGGTCGTAGCAAACTCCTGCTCAACCATCCCTACCAATCCGGGATACTTATGCCCAATACCAAAGAAGAATTGCTTCTGAATTCGCGCGGCCCACTCCCCAATTGGCAAATCACGATCGATCTTCTTTGACGTCAGGAATTCGTTCAACGCTTCTTCGTACTTTTGCAGTCGTTTAGGAGTCGCTCCTTCAAACACTGCGATCGCACCTTCCCCTAGTGTTAAATCGACATCCGGCACTAACTGTTCAGGATCAAACTGATAGAACTTCCCAAGACCATCACATTCAGGGCAAGCACCGTAAGGACTATTGAAGCTAAACGTACGTGGTTCAACTTCTTCATAGCTAATATTGCAATGCGGGCATGAATAACGGGAACTAAAAAGGGTATCTCGCCACTCCCCCCCCTCTTCTGTCTCCTCTTCATCATGCGGATGATAGGAACAAAGCATCATCAAACCTTCACCGTACTCCAACGCAAGTTTGATCGACTCACCAATACGAGCACGAACTCCGGGACGAACAATGACCCGATCGACAATTGCATCAATCTGATGTGCTTTACGAGGTGCCAATTCGGGAAATGAATCAACATCATAAACTTGCCCGTCAATGCGTGCTCTCACAAAGCCCACTTTCCGAATCTGCTCAAGAATGTCCTTATGCTGACCACGTCGCCCACGCACCATAGGCGCCATAATCATCGATTTCGTGCCTTCTGGCATTCCCATCAAAGCATCTTGAATTTGCTCGTGAGATTGCTGACGAATGGACTCTCCACATTCGTAGCAGACCGGAGCACCCAGTCGAGCCATTAAAAGTCTAAGGTGATCATAGATTTCGGTAACCGTGGCGACCGTACTACGAGGATTTTGCAAGCCTTGTCTCTGGTCAATACAGATCGTCGGCTGCAGACCCTCGATGATATCAACATCGGGACGTTCCATTTGCTTCAGAAACTGTCTGGCGTAGACAGATAAACTCTCAATATACTGACGTTGCCCTTCAGCATACAGAGTCTCAAAAGCTAAAGAGCTCTTTCCGGACCCGCTGGGGCCAGTAATGACTACAAGCTGATTTCTAGGAATATCGAGGCTGATATCTTTAAGATTATTAACTCGCGCACCACGAATCGAGATCTGACTGTCAGCAGTCCTTCGCACGCCGGCCTCAGTCGTTTCCGCGTCGATCGTCGCCATTTCCAGTGCCTAAGTTGGTGGTATCCTGATGACAGCTTAAGAGCATTCCACCTTAGTCAATAAACCCCATGACGGTTTGGAATCCCCATGCTGATCGCAGTCGCCTGCCATTAATCCTTCAACGTACCAAAGTGAATTCAGCGATTCAAGTTTTTCGCGAAGGCTCTAGACTACACCTTCATAATTGGCAAAGATCATTCGGCCCGCACTGGTTTGTAACACACTGGTCACAGAGACATGCGCTACTTCCTGAAGGTGGCTCCGGCCACCTTCTATGACAATCATCGTGCCATCGTCCAGATAGCCAACCCCCTGCGCATCCCCCTCACCTTCCTTAACAATCTTCACTTTGAATTCTTCGCCAGGTAGAAAAACCGGTCGCAGAGCATTCATGATGTCATTCAGGTTAATGACCGGAACGTCTTGTAGAGTAGCGATTTTATTAAGATTGTAATCACCCGTTACGACTTTACCGTTTAGTTGTTTTGCGAGCAGGACCAGCTTCGCATCAACGGGCTGATCTTTCATATCATCACTCTCTCGTTCATCAATCAATAAATCAACTTTTGTGTTTACCTGAAGTTGCTTGAGAACATCCAAGCCACGACGACCTCGGTTACGACGCATTTTATCGCTGCTATCAGCAATGTTCTGTAGTTCAGCCAAAACGAACTTAGGCATCACCAGTTGGCTATCAAAGATATTTGCATCCACCAAATCGGCAATACGGCCATCAATAACGACGGACGTATCCAAAATAAGAGGTTTGTTACCTTTTATCTCTTTGGAGAACTCGACATATGGAATGATGAACCGAAAGTCATTTCGGGTTTGTAACAGAAAAGAGGTGCAAATGTAACACAAAGGGATCGCTAACAGGAGATTCAACATACCTCGGGTATGCTCCAGATCTCCTACTTTTGAAAATGTCAAAATCGGATCGACTGCAACCCCTACGATATAAGTAAGAAATAACCCGATGACGATTCCAAAATAGCTGCACGAAATAACATCGATTGGCTTTTTGCGAATCAGGATGTCGAAAGAAACAATGCCGGCGGCGCCAACAATGAGAGTGATTCCGGTAAAGAGCCCCTGCGAATCCTCAGTATTTTGCGTGACAATAGATATTCCGGCGCCAAAAGCGATCGCCATGAATACTGCACGGAGTACCCATAAAACCATGATGAAAATGCCTTAAAATGAAAACGTTAAAGAAATGTTTGCCGATCGGAACACAATCGCGCCCAATCAGCGAATAAATAAAAGCTATTAAAAATTCCCCAGGCAGGGCAAAAAGCTGCCGTAAGGAGAGGCAATATACAATTTCGATTCTAGAACTGAATCCGCTAAGAAGCTAGAAGGTTCTATAAGCTTTAGCCAACAAAGCCAAGATATTGTTGCTCGAAAAACCGATCTGTCATACCGGCGATGTAATCACCCACACTACGACGTAAGCCGACGACTTCAATACGTTTTTTGAAACGGAGCGGCATGGGGTCAGGATTTGCCACAAACGTATCAAACAGAGTGTGGATCTGAGACTGAGCTCGTTCACGTGTTTTTATTAATTCCGGATGTCGATAAACACGTTCATACAAAAACCCTTCCATTGCTTTTTTGGTATCTGCCAATTCACCAACGGTCCCAATTCGATAATCTGATTGACGAACATCGTTAATCGAAGTCCACCCTGAATGTGCCAGAAATGGTCCGGCATTCTCTAATACGTTGGTTACCTGACAATCCACCATCGTGTGAATCAAAGCACGTATATACTCTTCAGGACCCAAATCTGATTCTCGCTGCTTAATCAGATCAACACAGGTTCTGATCATCTCCTGCTCGTGAACCTCGTCAAGCGTTACCAGCCCGAGTTTAAGCGCATCGTCTACATCATGAGCGTCGTAGGTCATAGAGTCAGCTGCTTCAACGACCTGTGCTTCCAATAGTGGCAGCACTCCGTCGGCTTCTTTATCTACACGGGTCGCCTGTCCTGAAAGAACCTCTTTGGTTAAATTCAAACCGGGAAAGCTCTGGTGACGTATCTCCAATTCTTCAGCAATCGTCAGAGCATATTGATTGTGTGAGAAGCCCCCCTCATCCGCTAAACATTCATCCAACGCATCTTCACCCGCATGCCCATAGGGAGGGTGCCCAATATCGTGAAATAAGGATAACGCTTCAATCAGGTCTTCGTTGAGACGCAAGGCTCGGCCCATCGTTCTCGCAATAGATGCTACTTCCTGAGTATGGGTTAACCTAGTTCGGTGATAGTCCCCCATATCTCCGGTAAAGACCTGCATCTTGCCACTCAAACGACGATAAGCAGCACTGTATACAATACGATCACGATCTCTTTGGAAAGAACTACGATAAGGGTGCTCCGCTTCTTCGTATCGGCGGCCTTCGCTTAAATTTGAGAACATTGCATACGGAGCTAACAACGCTCGTTCACGCTCGTCAGTCGATTGTAACGCCTGATTAGCCATGTCTCTATACTCTCTCGTTTTCCATCCCAAGCGCTCCTTATGGAGTTGGATCACATCTGGTCGACGACCCCAATACCTAACAAGCTCAACCCATGAGCGATCACTCGCCCGGTCAAGTCACACAACTGAAGTCGGCTTTGTTTGACAGCTTCATCCTCTGCCTTCAAAACAGGGCATTGCTCAAAGAACGATGAAAACCGTTTTGCTAAATCGAATAGATAATTAGTCAGCTGATTTGGGCGATATTCGTCCAGCACATTTTCGAGTGCTTCTGAGTAACGCAAAAGCAGCATAGCAAGTGCTCGTTCAGCATCATGACTGAGGACGATTGCCTGTGGGCTTCGACGTAAATCGGCCATCTCAACACCTCCTTTACGAAAGATGCTTTGAACTCGTGCGTAACAATACTGCATATAAGTTGCAGTGTTTCCTTCGAGCGCCATCATCTTGTCATAGCTGAAAACGTAGTCACTGGTTCGGTTGTGAGACAAATCTGCATACTTAATAGCTCCATGACCAACCACATCCGCGATATGATTACGAGTTGCTTCGTCTAAGTCTGGACCATTTGGTTTTCCATCGTCATTAGCAGAAACCACCTCGAATGCTTTACGCACTGCTTCGTCTAAGAGCCCTTCCAAACCAACAGCCTCACCCGACCTGGTCTTGTAAGGACGACCATTCTCATCCAGAACCGTACCGAAACTGATGTGATGCAGTTTTACCGTGGAAGCGTTCCATGCATTCGCCACCGCGAAGAGTTTCTGGAAATGCTCACTTTGCCGATGATCCACGACGTAGAGAATCTCATCCGCATCCCATTCTTTCATTCGGTATTTGATCGTCGCCAGATCCGTCGTCGCATACAGATACGCGCCGTCGCTCTTTTGAATGATCATCGGCGTTTCGAATGCCTCCAGAAAGACACACTGAGCACCTTCACTTTCGGATGCCATACCTGCTTGTTGCAAACTAGCCACGACTCCCGGCAGCATCTCGTGATAAAAACTCTCTCCATACTCCACATCAAATTCAACGTTCAGTCGGGAATAGACACGTTGAATATCTTCACGACACTTCGGGAGAAACTCTTCCCATAACTGCCGATTCGTGGCATCGCCTGCATGAAGTTGCGCAGTTTCCAAAAGAGCACTGCGGGCAATGTCGGGGTGCTGCTGCGCGTAATCATGAAGTTCCTGATCACTATCAACAGCGGTCACTTTAGACTGTAGTAATTCTAACGCCTGACGAGCCTGGGCTAATTGCCCTCTGGCTCGAACTAACGCTTTAGCATGCTTTTTATCTTCTTTTTCATCGCCTGTTACCTCGACTTGTTCCAAACGCTCAAGATCAACCACACGCGCTTCGATTGCCTGCTGCTGAGCAGCTAGACCTTTTTTACTTTTCCAATATTCAATCAGTTGATTAACCAATCGATAAAGTCGGCTAAGCTCCTTCACTTCGTGCTGTTGATAGGCTTGCTGGTCTACAAAATGTTTATAGCCATAAATAATCATCCCGAACTGAGTACCCCAGTCGCCAAGATGGTTATCCGCAATCACTTGATGACCCAGAAATCGAAGCGTGCGGACAAGACTATCACCGATTACTGTCGAACGGATATGCCCCACGTGCATCGGCTTCGCAACATTCGGGGATGAGAAGTCGAGGATATAGGTTCCAGGGTCTTTAACAAAGCCAACACCAACTCGGTTGTCGGCAGCAGCGGAGTTAATCTGAGAGTTGAGCCATTCCGGACAAACCGTGAGATTGATAAAACCTGGGCCTGCAATATCCGTCTGACTGCAAATATCATCAAGCTGGACTTTTTCCAAAATCTCTGCGGCTACGTCCCGCGGAGCTTTCCCCAGTTGCTTGCCCAGTGGCATTGCGCAGTTGGCCTGATAATCTCCAAAGCGAGCATCCTGAGCTTGCTTGATCATATCAAGCAAGCTTTGCAAGTCCGAATCACCAGCATACTCTGCCAGTACATCGTGAAATCTTCTTTTCAACTCCGCAAGAATATTCATAGCGTTCGGTGTGGTATCCTTAGGTCGAAAAACACGACTTAACCAAGCTGTTCGGCAGGAATCAAATCGGAAACATCAACTTTAGTGGCGTCCGCCCATAAAGATTCAAGACTGTAATATTCCCGCGATTCATCGTCAAAAAGGTGAATGACAATACTACCGTAGTCAAGAAGGATCCAGCGACTCTCCTGATACCCTTCGATACCAATGCGCCGGTCTTTGAGATCGTCTTCTAATTTGTGATCAATCTCTTCACTCATCGCGTGCAACTGACGACGGCTTGAACCCGTTGCCAGCACGAAGAAGTCAAACATCGTTGATTGTTGGCGAACATCTAATACAACAATATTGCGGCCAGCATTTTCAGCAGCAGTCTCCGCCGCTGCTCGAGCTAACTCCAAACTACGAGCGATACGCTCCGCTTCATTAGGAACTTCCCCACGAGGCAGACGGTCGGAACTCGGTAAATACTCTTCTTCTATTGAATCAGTCACAGTCACTATTCCATTGGAAAACCAGCGCACACTTCATACGACAATAACGAATTTTACTCGCACATAGGAATAATGTCACCGGCAGAAATCACCGGTCTATGACATTCAACTGCCAAACAACTCGAGTTACCCAAATGTTTTACGAATGCTTAGAAGATTTCTAAGGCTGTGAGGCTGTAACGCACTACCAAACCGGCAATCACAACACTAACCATACTCATCAGTTTGATCAAAATATTGAGACTAGGACCGCTGGTATCCTTGAATGGGTCGCCAACCGTATCTCCGACAACACCAGCTTTATGAGCATCCGAGCCTTTACCGCCGAATTTGCCGGTCTCAATATACTTCTTCGCGTTGTCCCAGGCGCCGCCTGAATTCGACATAAAGATGGCTACACAGAATCCGGAGGTCATTGTTCCTACAAGCATTCCGAGCACGCCACCAACCCCCAGTAATAAACCTGTTACCAATGGCGTCAAAAGCCCCAGCAATGATGGCGCAATCATCTCTTTCTGTGCAGCGACGGTACTGATACGGACAGGCGCCGCATAGTCCGGAGTTTCTGTGTAGTCTAAGATTCCGGGTTTCTCTCTGAACTGGCGACGAACTTCATCCACCATTCCACCCGCCGCGCGACCGACAGCATTCATTGTCATCGCACAGAATACAAACGTGGCCATACAGCCCACAAAGACCCCCACCAGAATCTTCGGATTGAGAAGCGTCGCATCATAGTACCGGGCAAAATCAGGAAGCGTGGCTTTGTCACGTCGAACCAAAGTTATTTCCTGGCCATCAACGGTTAATACAATCCGCTCACCCTCAGGCTTTAGTTCCTTCATTAATCGCTTTGATTCTCCGCTGTCGTCTGTGATTTCAAAATCGCCGGCAATCGGTTTTGCTGCATCACTCTCGACATCACGCCAGGTTTTGGCCCGATTCACTTCATCCGGAAATGCCAACCAGGCAACCGAACCACCTACTTCATTTTGGACAATCAACTGGCTATTCAACTTGTACCAACTTCCGTCTGCTTCTGCCGTTATGGCAGATTCAGCCCAACGGTCAAAACCATCGCGAACCTGTTCAACATAGGCCGCCAGCAAGGCCAATGCAGTCAATGCGGCCGAACCGATAGCAAAGCCTTTTCCGGTTGCTGCAGTCGTATTTCCCAAACTATCCAACGCATCGGTACGTTCACGAACGATTGGCTCTAACCCTGACATCTCGGCATTCCCGCCAGCATTATCAGCAATCGGACCATAAGCATCGGTTGCCAAAGTAATACCCAGCGTGCTCAACATTCCAACTGCCGCAATCCCTACACCATAAAGCCCCTTGGTGAATTCATTCACATCACGAAATTCAAAACCGTTGGCAAAACCAAAGGCCAGCAGCGTTGCCGCACAGATAACCAAAACAGGCAACCAAACACTCTGCATTCCATCAGCAATCCCCCGAATAATTACATTGGCCGGACCCATTTGTGCTGACTCGGAAAGCTCTCTGGTAGGTCGATACTCATCACTGGTTACATACTCGGTCCAAAATCCAATGATCCACCCAGAACCTAAGCCAACAATAACACTCAGACCAATCATCCAGTGTTCACTTCCCATGATCCAGTTAGCAAGCAGTAATGCTGCAACGGCCACTAAGACGGTTGAAGTATTGATTCCTTTTCCGAGCGCTTTTAACAAGGCCGACTGACTCGCATCATCATCACTCTTGATGCGATAAATCCCAACGATCGAGAGGAAAATCCCTACCGCCGCAATACACATCGGAAGAAACAAAGCTCCCATCTGCTTTTCCGCGTCAAATGCCGCAACTCCCAGGGCAGCGGTCGCCAAAATTGATCCGCAATAACTTTCATAAAGGTCAGCTCCCATGCCAGCCACATCGCCAACATTATCGCCAACGTTGTCAGCAATCGTGGCTGGGTTGCGGGGATCATCTTCAGGAATACCCTGTTCGACTTTTCCAACCAAATCAGCACCAACATCCGCTGCCTTCGTGAAAATACCACCACCAACACGAGCGAAAAGCGCCTGAGAACTTGCCCCCATTCCAAAGCACAACATGGTAACTGAAAGCTGGGATAAATTGAGATCAAAGATCCATTTGAGAATGGCATACCAAATCACGATATCCAGAAGGCCCAGACCAACCACCGTCAGTCCCATCACAGCTCCGGACCGAAAGGCAACTCGCAGCCCTTCATTGAGACTACGCTGCGCTCCGGCAGCCGTACGGCTACTCGCCCAGGTCGCGGTCTTCATACCGAAAAAGCCAGCTAAGCCCGAAAACAAGCCTCCTGTTACAAAAGCGAATGGGACATACTCACTTTGCACTTTGAGAACAAATGCAGCAATTGTCAGAAAGGCAAAAATAACGACAAAGAATACCATTACCACTTTGTACTGCTGCGTAAGATAAGCCTGCGCTCCCGACCGAACGTGGCCTGCCAGTTCAATCATTCGCTCATTACCTTCGTCGCTGGCCATCATCGCCCGGAAGAATAGATAAGCCTGAACCAGAGCCGCCATCGCTGCGAAAAGACAAATCCCCCAATAGATCCTGTCCTGATCTGGGGCTGTGGATTCCGCTAACTCTTGGGCGGACGCAACATCGCTTGCAAACATTGCGAACAACAAGACTGGTACCAGGCAAAAGATCTTACTTCGCCTGCTAATACCTCTGCACATTGCGTTCATTAATGAGTTCATTCCCGCATCCTTCACAATCGAAAACCCGATTTTCTGAGACTGATTTTGCCAGCTTTTTTCAAATACATTCCATGCTTTCAGGAAGGCTAGTCTAGCTAATGAGAAAAGCAGGGGTCAACTATTTTGCAGGTCAAATATCCCAAGTTTTCTCACGTATTTTTACAAATGTTTAACAGACTGATTTGGGAATCTCATAAGATAACAATAGGCCAATTTTTTCTACTGCTCATGCTTTGCATTTCACTTTGATTGTTTATGCACCTCCACCTAAGCCACCCCAAAGTGTTTTTACTTGCTTTACTGCTTGTATATTCACTTTTCCTGAACTCCCTGCAAGCTCAGCAGACGCTTAATGACTGGCCTCGTTGGAGAGGTCCGGCAGGGGCCGGAGAATGGGATGCCCCAGAAAATATACAACTGGATTGGTCGACTGACAAACCAGCACTCGTATGGGAACGAGTCGTTGGTCCCTCTTACAGCGGCATTGCAGTCTCGGGGGATTTGGTCATCACCATGGATCGAATCGATAATGACCAAACCGGGGGTGACCCGCTGGCTGGGGATGAAAGAATCTTCTGCGTTAATAAGAAAACAGGGGACCTGATTTGGCAATGTTCCTATCCGGCACATTACAAAGATCTGGACTACAACAAAGGTCCGCGAGTGACGCCCACGATCCACCAAGGCAAAGTTTATACGCTGGGAGCTGTTGGGCATCTGACTTGCCTGAATGCAACATCCGGAATGAAGATCTGGCAACGAGACTTAGTTGCTGAGGAAAAAGCCAAAGTTCCTACCTGGGGTTATTCAGCCTCGCCTCTGATCATCAACGATTCACAACTGATTGTTCATGCAGCCCTTCAGCCCAATGGCTGCTTTGCTGCTTTCGACTCCAATACCGGGAAAGAGATTTGGCGAAGCGGGGATGATCCAGCCGGCTACTCTGCTCCCATCCTGATTAAACGAGGTGAGGCTCAGCAATTGGTAGGCTGGACTCCCAAGCATATCATTGGGATGTCAGCAGCTAATGGAAAGATCAACTGGAAAATCCCCTATGAAGTCACTTACGGTGTCTCCATTGCCACCCCTATTTACGAACAGGGGCACATTCTAGTCTGTGGATACTGGGAGGGTTCCAAATTGATCAAAGTCTCGGATGATCTCAAGACTGCGAAGCTAGTGTGGGAAGAAAATGAGTATTTGCGCGGGCTGATGTCTCAACCCCTCTATCGTGAGGGGCACGTTTATCTCCTGGACAAACAACACGGTATAGTCTGCTTTAACCTTATAACCGGTAAAATCGTTTGGACCGACAAAAATCAGCTTACGCCGCGGGGACGCAACCCTCAGGCATCGCTGGTTTGGGTGAATAACTCGAGTCGAGCAATGTGTTTAAACGCGGAAGGAGAGCTAGTCGTAACTTCTTTGAGTTCAAATGGTTACAGTGAATTGAGCCGGCACAAAATCACCGAGTTCACATGGGCTCATCCAGCCTTTAGCAAAGATTTAATCTTCGCTCGAGATGACAAAAAAATGGTCTGCTATCGCCTACCGAGGAAAGTGTCCCAACCAAAATAATTCCAATAATGCTATTTTACCTGCCTTTGTATGGGCGATTAAAAATAAAACACCCCGTTTTATGCTCGCGCGAAGTAAGACTGCGTAGAATAAACTGGTACAAAATACGTCCCATTTAACGTGCAGGTCGGTTCACCGGCCTACCGAGTAGGCTCGCCCTTTTTGCCTATCGAAACTCAAGAGGAAATCGGAACATGTCCAAGGCTCAAATCAAACGTCGAGTTGCTTTATTCGGTCTCGCTGCAAATGCAATCGGATTACCAATCGCCATTAATGCTGCCAACCGAACTGACAGTGATTCTCCAGTCACCAAGCAGGACTTTGTCGATTTCTTCGAAGCCAAGAAACGTGGCGACATCGACGTCATGTTCATTCCACGTAATAGCAAATCGGCTAACGTGATTGTCCGCAACAAAACCAAGAATGACCTTAAGGTCCGATTACCTGAAGCATTCGCTGGTGTACCTATGCTAGGCCAAATGGGCGGTGGCATGGGCATGGGTGGCGGCGGAGGTATGGGTATGGGCGGCGGCATGGGCATGGGTGGTGGCGGCCAGCAAGGCATGGGCGGCGGCATGGGCATGGGCGGCGGCGGCGGCGGCATGGGCATGGGCGGCGGCGGTGGCATGGGTATGGGCGGCGGCGGAGGCATGGGCGGCTTCCAGAATATTGAACCCGGTAAAGTTCGCAAATTCAAAGTAATGACCGTTTGCCTCGAACACGGTAAGAAAGAACCAAACCCACGAGTCAAATACGACATCGTGCCAATCGAATCGTTCACCAAGAAGCCGGAAGTTATCGAACTCTGCCGAATGCTCGGAACGGGCCAGATGAATCAAAGTGCAGCTCAGGCTGCCGCATGGCACTTCACCGATGGACTCAGTTGGCCACAATTGGTTCACAAAATAGGTGCTCGTCACCTCAATGGGACGGTTGATCGCTACTTCCATCCCAATCAGGTTCGACTTGGAATGCAATACGCGAGAGTCGCTTCAGATCGAGCTAAACTACACCCAAGTCAAGTCGATAAAATTGAGTCGCTTTCCAATCAGTAAGTGGACTCTTATAAACAAAAAAATCCCGGCCGCTCGAGCCGGGATTTTTTTATGCGAATATCTTTTGGGGGGCTCAGGATATCAGCAGCTTGTTATTCCTAAACGATCGAAGCTGTTCAATCACTTCGCTAATGCCTGATTGACGGTCTGCCGGCTTCTTCGACATCGCTCGCATCGCTATTGATTCTAACTCGGAAGGAACAACCCGCTTTACGTAGTCGCGTTGTACATGGCTGGGTAGAGCAGGTTTCTCGTGAATGATCTGATCGAACGTCTGATGTACCGTCCTCCCTTTGAATGGAACCTCAAGACAAAGTAATTCGTAAAGCATGACTCCGATCGCCCAAACATCGGTGCGGTTATCCACATAGTAATTTCCGATGATCTGCTCGGGCGACATATAGAGAGGTGTGCCGGGACGTTGCCCTGTCGCGGTGATACTTTCAGCACGTTCTCTCTGCTCCAATGTCCTGTCTTCGTTGGGCATCCCCCAAACCTTTGCGACCCCCCAATCGACTAAGGAGACCTCACCATATTGGCCCACTAGAATGTTCTCAGGTTTCAAATCGCGATGGATCACTCCATGAGCATGGGCATTGGCCAAAGCATAACAAGCCTGTAACAAGATCTCGAGCAACCTGTCCAAATTAAAGTCTTCCTGCGCACCCGAAAAGCCCCACTTCAGACGATCTATAATCTGATATAAGTTCAGTCCCGCAATTCGCTTCATGGTGAAATACAAGTTACCTTCCGGGTCTCTTCCAATTTCATAAACTGGTAGCGTATTAGGGTGTTGAAGCTGAGCAGAGATCTTGGCTTCCCGCATAAACCGGCGACGTTCACGAACATCGTCCTGTATATGCGTGTGTAACGACTTATGCACAACGATGCGCCCAAGTGCATTGTCCATGCAGGTCTGCAAAACAGCCTTGCCGCCTTTAGCTAACGGCTTGAAGTCAGAATACTTGGTGTAGTCATTAGTGAAATCAACTGGTAAATCGACATCGGTTAACGACAAAAAGACACTGGCGTATGCATCCTTATGATCCACCATAGGAATTCTCCCCTGTCATTCTCTCTCTTGTCGGATGAACATAACGCACAAAATTATTCGCGAAGGGAATAGCAAATTCAAGAACACATCATGTTATGAGCGGCTAATAATCCAGAATAAAACACCGATCCATGCTACAAATAAACCGATCGCCGTCTTGAGCAGAAGTGAATTAGGTTTAGAAACGACCGGAGCGATAAAATCCGTTTTGGTTTCTTCTTTTTCCGTCATGAATGAGTTTCCCGACCAAAGCCGTCAATGGAATACAAGCCTGAATTCCAATCATTCGTTTTGGCCTAAATAACCAGGTCATCTTTACTATGAATATCAAAATCCTTGACAAAGACACTATCAAAATCATAGACGCCGGCAAAGTCATCTTTGGAATCCGAATTTGATTTCCGCATCATGCCGATATCGATCAAATTGTAAACGACTTCTCCAAAATCAAGCGTCTCAGTAAGGCCCCAGTTATTGAGCACTGTTTTAGCCATAAAACCAAACTGCAAAATACTGTACTGACGAATCGCTTCGCAAAGTTGTTGCCCCGTAAGGTGAGCATCATCAGGAATGTCACCGTCTGCTTCCATGGCCGCTGCCAGCACTTGCTGATCAATCTGGCCCAAACCCAGTTCATCGTGAGCATAGTTCAAAGCATTACGAATGAATTCATACGCTTCGGCTTGATATCGAGTATCCTTTGCTAACAAATCCAGCAAAGGGTGTGAAAATTCACTCATCATGTTGATTCACCACCTTCAGGATTCTGGCTTGGTTTGTTATCACTACGACGTCTGCGGCGACGTCTTTTCTTTTTCCCATTCCCGCTGGAGGACGGGCCACCGGAAGTATTCTTTTTATCCTCGGCTCCGGATTCTGACGACCCTTGCTGAGATTTTTTTTGCCCTTTGGAATTACGACGACGTCGACGCCTCTTACCTTTACCACGACGACTTTTGTCATCTTCTGATAAATCACCCGTGTTCACATCCGATGTCAAACTATCGAGGGCCATCTCAACCTCATCCGTTTTAACCGATGCGAGTAAACGCTCTCCCTCAGCAACCTGCTCTTCATAATCAGGAGACTTACGATCGAGAGTCGTCAGGATTTCCGATACGTGCAGCATGAGCCGTCGACCACTCTCCAATTCAACTAATAATTGTTGGCTGAGAATCTCCTGGTTTAAAATTTTCCCTCTGCCGGAACTGGTGATCACCTCGGTACCGGAAGGAGGCAAATCTTCTTTCAGAGACACGTACGTATCGTATTCATATCGCAGACAACACTTGAGCCGGCCACAGCGTCCCGATATCTTTGTGGGATCAAGTGTAGCCTTCTGTAGTTTAGCCATTTTCATCGAAACCGGCGGCATCTGCATCAAATGAGTGTTACAGCAGACGGGTTTTCCGCAATCACCATAGTCAGCAAGCAATTTCGCTTCGTCGCGTACACCAATCTGACGCATTTCAATTCGCATCTGAAACTCGGCTGCCAGCTCTTTGACTAGTTCACGAAAGTCGACGCGATCTTCGGAAATGTAATAAATGATGAGACGTTCGCCACCAAACAACTTCTCAACTTCAGCCAACTCCATTTTCAGTTCAAGTCTGGCCACGATTTGCTGGCTGCGTTTAAAGTAATCCTTCTGCTGATCCTGCAGACGCTCAAGCTCAGCACTATCCTCCAGAGACATCCTTCGAAGGATTTGACCATTCGAAGGATTCTTCATCTGTTTGATAGCGTTCTCACTCGCTTCACGTAGCACCTCACCTGTTTCCAAACCTCGATTGGTTCTGACAACAACTCGATCGCCACGCGCATATTGATCTTCACTTCGAGTGGCCAATACGCCGAGCAAACGCATTGATCCATAACGCGTAATATACTTAGACATACTCGGACAGAAACCTTCCTATTTGCAAGTACATCGGCTCGAATGTCATATGACCATTGGCTGTTAAAGCCAACTAATCTGTGCAATACGACAAAGACAACAGAAGATAACCTGTGACCAGGTTTTCGTCTGCCTCCAACCAACGAGTACTCTTAGTGTTTATCCACGATCCATTGCGTTTCTGTCGCCGGGCTAACTCAGAAATGAGTTCAGACCGCCAGTTATGCGTTTTTCCTTTAGCGTCTTCCACTTCGTCCACTCCCAAGGCTTGCAATGTCTTGGCAAAAGTATGCAGATAATAAAAGTGGCCTTCGGCGCCCATTCCAGGATTTTCGGAAAGGTTATAGTGTTTCTTAATCCAGGACATCGCTGCTTTGACACGTTGGTCATCTTTATCAACGCCTGCATAGACCATACTTTTCAATCCGGCATAGGTCATAGAGGCATAGCTGCGTAGACCACCATTAGCCGTTTTACCAGCCTGACTTGTTCCGCCAGCTGCAGGAGTGTAATAAAATCCACCATCTTCAATTTTCGTGGCGAACTCAGTCGTATTGTGCTCTGATTCCAAATTCTGTGTCCGCGATACAAACACCAAAGCGGCCTGAATCGCTGCATCATCTTCAGTGGCACCACTTGCCACCAAAGCATCAATGAAAAAGGACGTGTTACTTAAGTCTGGGCGTTTATGTTTTCCATAGCCCTGCCCACCCCACTCGGGCGCACTTTTAGCTATTTTGCCGGCGACTCCGACCTGAATACCACGAACAAAGTTATTTGCATTGGCAATTGCCTTCTCATAACGCCCATCTTTATTGGCTTCGGCCAAAGCCAAAATCGCAAGGCAGGTTTCATAATTCCGATACAAGGAACCATCCTGATGAATCCCACCGTCTTTACGTACATAGACTTCAATGAACTTCAGGGCTTTAGCAACCATGGGGTCTTCTACAGGTCGGCCACTCTTAATTAAGGCTGTCGTTACCAGGGAAGTAATTGCCGGACTAGCTTCTTTTGAAAATGAACCGTCATCAGCCTGCCCAGTCGTTCGCAGATACTGCACCGCCCGATCTACCATCTGATCAACGGCCTGCTGATCTTTATCACTCAATCCCGCTGCCAGGAGGTGCAAAGGTGCGAGCAACCCCACACACGTAATTACAGCGAAAATTTGTTTATGAACCTGCATCAGCCTCACCTCTCTTCCGGTTATCGAATCTTGCTAGCAAGAATTGCCTGCAGCGATACCGTTTCAACATTTCTTATTATATCTTAACAACCAGCGCGCAGGAAATTATACGCAAACCAAGTGTTAAACTGGGAAAGAGCAACCTTAACCAGACGCCGATTCGATAGCAGCCAAGAGCATGAGCGCCAGCAGTGACTAATCCAGCACTGCCAGAACATCGTTGACTGACATGATCAACAACTCTTCATCCATGACTTTTATTTCTGTTCCGGCAAAAGAACTGAATAAAACACGGTCACCTTCGTTTACCTCAGGAGCTGAACGGCTTCCATCCGGAAGCAACACGCCGTCACCAATAGACAGTATTCGTCCCTGTTGAGGTTTCTGTTTTGCAGAGTCAGGAAGCACGATACCTCCGGCTGTTACTTCTTCAGCCTCAACTCGTTTCACTACAACCTTGTCGCCAAGCGGCACAACGTTCATGAAATATAGCCTTCAGTTAGACTTAAAATCAGATAATTCGATATCGCTATTCTGCAACGCTTCTCATTCACGTGCAACCGTTTGCAGGAATAGTTCCCCGATAATTATTCACCGGCAATGGCGGCTTTTGCCTGTAAAACCACGTTTTCAGCAGTAATTCCAAAGTGTTCATAAAGAACGTCAGCTGGGGCAGATGCTCCAAATCCTGTCATTCCAACAAACTTACCTTCCGATCCAATGTAACGATCCCAGCCCATTCGTAATCCTGCTTCACAACCAACCCGTGCAGTCACCGCAGATGGTAGTACCGACTCGCGGTATTCTTTTGTCTGAGCGTCAAAAAGTTCCCAACAGGGCATGCTTACGACACGAGTTGCGATTCCTTCCGCAGTAAGTTGTTTCTGAGCATCCAGACAAATGTGAACTTCACTTCCAGTCCCCATCAGAATCACTTGGGGTGTATCTGCCGAATCCTTGAGAACGTAAGCTCCTTGTGAAGTACCACTGGCTGCACCGTACTCTTCGCGACACAGGGTTGGTAACCCCTGACGTGTCAGAACCAGCATCGATGGCTGACTCTGCGCTGCTGCCAGCGTACGATAAGCCTGAGCAACTTCATTGGCATCTGCAGGCCGAAAAACATTGACGCCGGGAATCGCTCGACAAGAAGCCAAATGAGAAACCGGCTGATGTGTTGGACCGTCTTCCCCAAGTCCGATCGAATCATGAGTCATGATGTAAATCACATCCTGATGCATGATGGAACTTAGGCGTAGTGCTGGACGTAGATAATCGGTAAATACAAAAAAGGTAGCACAATAAGACCGCAGTCCGGAAAGTGACATTCCGTTACAGATTGCCGCCATCGAGTGTTCTCGGATGCCAAAGTGGAAATTACGCCCGCCGTAGTTATCGGGACCGAAGTCACCAGCATCTTCAAAGTTAAGATTTGTCATATTCGAAGGCGCTAGGTCAGCACTTCCCCCAAGCAACCAAGGAAACTTCTCTGCAAGGGAGTTCAGTACTTTCCCTGAAGAAACACGTGTTGCCATACCCTTTTCATCAGTTTCAAACGTCGGAATCCCTTCTTCCCAACCTGCCGGAAGGGTACCACTCCAGATAGTTTCCAACTGAGACGCTGCTTCGGCGTGCTCGGCTTGATAAGCCTCGTAACCCGTTTTCCATCCCTCGCGGGCTGCCGCACCCCGCTGACCAATTCCACTTTGGAAATGAGCAACGACCTCTTCCGGTACGAAAAAAGATTGATCCACTGGCCAGCCATAATACTCTTTGGTCAAAGCCACTTCATCCTGGCCTAAAGGAGCGCCGTGGGCAGCGTGTGAGTTGGCTTTATTCGGTGAACCGTAACCGATAATACTCTTCAGAATGAGCAAAGTAGGTTTATCATTTGTATTTTTAAATTCGGTCAATGCCGCACGGATAGCATCAAGGTCATTAGCATCGTCAACCGTAACGGTGTGCCATCCCAATCCCTGATACTTTGTGGCAACGTCTTCAGAATAAGCGAGATCGCACTCACCTTCGATTGTGATGTTGTTATCATCATAAATCCAGCAAAGATTGGAAAGCTTCAGGTGACCAGCAATCGATGCAGCTTCACAGCCAATCCCTTCCATTAAGTCGCCATCACTGCAGATGACGTAGGTATCGAAGCCAAATAAAGAAGTATCTTTCTGATCGTAACGAGCTGAGTACCATTTACCGGCAATCGCCATTCCAACACTTGTAGCAACTCCCTGCCCCAGAGGACCGGTTGTTATTTCAATCCCTGCAGCTTCACCAAATTCCGGGTGCCCCGCACAGGGACTATGTAACTGACGAAAATTACGGATATTATCGAGCGTGATTGAAAGTTGGTCGGTGACATTACCGGCCTCATCTACTGCTTTGATGCCCGCTAAATGCATAATGGAGTACTGCAACATCGAAGCATGAC
>Ga0315322_10000141_pt1 | contig 46753 bp, 34 predicted proteins | sample M110021515metaG_FD_203461 | JGI IMG/M metagenome (GOLD analysis project Ga0315322, IMG submission 203461) | Ammonia-oxidizing marine archaeal communities from Monterey Bay, California, United States - M1 100m 21515 | ecosystem: Environmental > Aquatic > Marine > Intertidal zone | place: USA... | reverse complement strand
CGCAATTCCTCTGCTTCCGAAGTGGAAATCGGACTATTGTGGTCTTTCAGAGAGGAATTATAGAGTTCGATGGTAGCTTTGGCACGGGCATCTGCGGATTCCGCAAGCTTTGTGATTCCCTCGACGATCATGCTTTTCAGCTTGATCGTTTGTAATGCGGAAAGGTCCAAGTCACGCGAGATGATGGAGAGCTGGATCGGTTCGGACTCCCCGGTCGAGCCTTTTCTGTCAAAGGCAACGAGCTTAAGGATGGCTTGGTCGTTCGGTTTGAGCCTCAGGTCGATCAGGTCCAAGTCGAATTGTCGTAACAATTCCTTCTTGTCGATGGGGGTGGGAAGTCCGGGGATGGGAAGTTTTTTCCAACCCCGCTTGTTGACCTGGACATGGCATTCGATTTTCTCAAGGGGCAGGTCATCCCTCGCAGCAAAGGTCAGTGGAAAAATGTCGTCCGAAGCGGCCAGGACCGATCTTTCCTCGGGTGAAACGATGCGAATTGCAGGAGCTTCATCCAATTGTACATTGATCTCGTAAGCTTGCGAAGGTTTGCTTTTCCATCCGGTCTCACTTGAGGCTGCGTCAACCACCCGGTATGTTCCGGGGTTGCGGAGGGTATGGGTACCTGACAACTGCGTCCCGTTCTCGTTGGGGGTGAGTTCGAGCTTGGAGTTCCCCGTGCCGGTGAGATCAAGTTCAATGACGCCAGCGGTGACCGGTTGATTGAGGTGAAGGATCAAGTCGACTTTCGTTCCTTCCCAACCTTCCAAGTTTCCCTGATCTTTTTCGATTTCGGTTACCACTTCCAATTTGGTGTATTCAGGGTAATGATAGGTTTTGGTGAAAGAAGTCACGTAAGGGCGGGAGGCTACGTCCATCTCGATCCATTGAGCGGTACTTGAGCCCACGTTCATGGTTACGGGGGAATCGTCGACCAGAATGCGGTACTCGAACTTTTCTCTTTCGACGTTGTAATCGATCGAGAATTGGTTGTCCTTTCGCCCGGCCATGCCAACGGGCTTCTGTTTTGTCCCTCCAACTCTGGTTTGCAGTTGGACCTGCCCGAATGACTGGTCCTTTTCTTTGCCGGCGACGGCGATCAAAAAACGAAGCGGTTCGCTTTTTGGCGTCACTGTAATGTCTTCCCCGGGGGCAAGGATCGTGACCTCGACGTCAGTTACCGCAGCGATGTTTGCTCCCGGCATAAGGGCCCGTCCGATTGCCCGCTGAAACTTTACGCCAAAATTGGGGTTGTAGAGCAAGATTAGAGTAAGGACAATCAAACCAGCGGTGGCGCTGAGCCACTTGCGCAGGTGGGCCAAGGGCAAGGTGCTTGTCATGTCGAGCGTCTTGACCTTGGAGGATACGTTTTTCTGAACGAGTTTTCGAAAGACTTCCGAGTCAGTCTCGACTCCGTCTCCCCTAGCAAGCTCCACGGCGGAGAGAAGATCTTCTCTGAGGTCAGGCGCGGCCTGTTCGATCAAGCGGGCGAGTTTTCTGCGGCTGGGCAACTGGATGAGTAGTCTGGCGCAAGTTCGCCAGACGGCTATGACGACGATGGCATAGCCCAAGTAGGACAGAGCAGTCCGTAACTCGTCGGGCATGCGGGCTTGCGAGAGATAGTCGGCAATGGCAATAGAGGAGAAGACGGCTAGCGAGGTGACGATGGCCGTACAGATTCCGCGAAGAATGATCAGGTTGCGCCGTCGTCGACGAAAGTCTTCCAGTTTACTGGCGATGATTGGGTCTAATTGAACGCTCATGTGATTTCCTCGTTCGATGGTTTAAAGCATGCCTGCTCGTTTTCTTAGGAAAAGCTCAAGTCCCAAGATCAAGATGATGGGGACAAACCACCAATAGCTTTGCCAAAGGGCAATTTCCTTGGTTACGAGCTTCCCCGAACTGATGGGCTTGAGCAAATCGTTTAGCCTGCCTATCTGCTCCTCGCGCAAGTAGGTTCCTCCGGACAACTTTGCGACTTCCCGAAGGAGCTCTTCGTTGCAAGTCAGGGTCGAAAGCTCGGTACTTTCCGGTTGCTGCACAAGAAAGGATACGCGGCTACGAAGTTCGCTCTCCTCGTATAGTCCGTCCACGCGTACGCTGATCTCGTGCTGGCCCGATGACAAAGGAGGAGTGTTTCCGCGGAAGAGCCCGCCTGACTCGGCACTGGTTTTCAAAGGCACGGTCGCGACGATCTTGCCTTCCTTCCAGATGAGTCCTTCCACGGTGAGCTTGGGGTCGCTCAAGGGCTTGCCCTCACGGTCCCGGACCCGGACACGCAAAGCGGCGGATTCGCCCGGTTGATAAGCGGAGGATCCGGGATCAATGGCGACAAAGTCGTCCTTTACCGCGAAGGGCTTTTCCATGATCCATGAGGCCAATTGATTCCAGTAGCGTTGGTGATACTTGTCACCGACTTCGAAGCGCCAGCGCCAGGTTCCGTCGAAACCGGCGTAAAGTATTCTTCCCGCGCCAGCCGTGCGCGCAACCAAAAGGGGCACGGATTCGACCGTATATATTTCCTTGTCAAGGGTCGCTTCAAGAAAAACTTCCGTTCCGGGAAGAGGTTCGGTAGGTGCCACCCATCCGGGAGCGGGAAGGTAACCCCACAATTCCGCGTTGCGTTCGGGAGAAGGGTCTAGAAAAAGAGCGGTTTCGGATTGGCCCCGGTCCGTCAGGCGGAAGGATTCGGGAGGGAGGCGAACCTTGGTGTCGTCGAGCCACTTGACGGGAAGAAGTTGGGCAATCGGGTGATTCTCTTCCTTTGCATATTCGCGGAATTTTTGGCGAGGGCCGTCGAGAAGGAGAATTCCTCCGCCCCGGTTGGTTGCGAACTCGTTGATCCAAACTAATTCCTCCTCCTTGAGCAATCCCACAGCCAACTCGCCGAAGACAATGAGGTCATAAGCAAAGAGGCTCTTCTTGTCCCTGGGAAACGACTCGCCGTCCTCTCCCCTGGGCAATTCCGATTCCGCGGAACCGGATCCTGCGAAGACAGCGGTTACGATCCACCGATCGTCCCGTTCAAATACATTACGGAGGTAACGGGTTTCCCATCTCGGCCGTCCGTCGATGATCAGCACGCTGTTCTTCTTGGTAATGGCATCAAAGGAAAAGGACTTGAGGTTGTTGTCCGAACGAGCCTCTCCCTTGACCGACTCAACCCTTGCTTTGAATCTCATGGGCACGGAATTAACCTCTACGCTGTTATCCAACCCCAAGGCCAAAATCCGCTCTTCGACCATTTCCTCGATCGGGAAGTCGAAGTCGATTCGTCTGCGGTTGGCGTTTATCCCGGTGAGGTTGTCGTCCCAAACCTTGTTGCCTTGCTCATCTTCCACCACGATCCTGAAATCGGTACCTAGATCCAAGTTGTCCTTAAGGGTTATGATTCCGTGCGCGCGATCGGTCTTGAGAATCATTGGTGGGGTGGTCACATCCATAACGGCAAGGTCGGGGGGAGCCTTCTTGCTTCCGAAGCTAATGGTGTGGATGGGAATATCCCGACCTGCCATTAATTTTGCGGTCTCGAAAGGCGAAGAGCCCTTGTTATGAAGTCCATCCGAAAGGATGACGGCTGCGGAACGCGGTTTTCCTGCTTGCTCGCCTTCATCCTGATCCTCATCCGCCTTGACGGTGGACAGGATGCCGGATGCCAAATCTGTGATCTGGGTTAGGGGAGATTTCCCAAAATCACTTGGCGGTTCGTCATCCGTTCCGTTTGCCCAAGCGTGGTCGGTTTCAAAGCCGGATAGTGTGCGTACTTCGATGACATGGGTATCCTTGAGCTCGCGAAGGATGCTATCTTGTCGCTCGGTTAGAAGCCGAGTTGCCCGCTTCCAGCGATCGCTTGAGTCAAAGTCATTGAGCGCACCGGGAATACCGGCGCTTTTTTCTTCCGCTTGTTCTTCCGCATAAAGGTCAAAGGTTTCCCGAAAACTATCTTCATAGGCAAGGCATTCGTTCGCAAGTTCGGAAAGGGCTTTGCGCATGTCCGAATCAGCCGCGTCTCCTTTGCCTTTGCGCAAGGATTGAGCGACTTTGACGACATCCTCGTTCATGCTTTTGAGTAACTCGGAAAAGCTTTGGGCTCGATCGAGGTTGGGGACGAGAAAACGCTTTCCGGGAATGGGTCGTTCGAGTGAGCCGTCGGGTAGGGTCCATCCCACGGCACAGAAGTCGTTTCCCGCTCCCTCCTTGTGCAGAACCTCGAAATAGTAACGCTTGTCCTTGCGGAGAGAAACAGGTCGGGATTTAAGAGCTTTACCCCAGTCGGCTTCAGCGTATGTAGGAACGCGAAGAATCTCCTTCGCATTGCTTGGGTTTTCTCCGGCGTTGTTGAGCTTGAGCATGCATTGATCGTCCGCGTAGAGCCAAAAGAGATAGTCTCCGTCTTGCGGCGCTACGAGAATGCCACTTATTTTTCTGCCGAAGTTATCCCCTATGTTGACCGGACTCTGGACTGACTTCAGGTAACCGGAGACGTCGGGCTTCCCTTCCTTGAAATTTGAATGGTTGGTGAAACTCTGCACATCGTCTCCGGGTATTCCTTCCCAAACCTCGTGCGTAAGAAAGCCCCTGCGTTCCTCACGCAAGGCGACTTGGTAATCTTTGCCCTTGAGCATTTCTGCGGCTATCTTTGCCTCGTTGGCGAAGTCGGCGGCTACCTTGTTCAAGTCGGCGGTCGGGTCTTCCATCGCGTCGTTAAGTCCAGAACGGGCAACTGACAAGAGGTCGGCGACCTCGTACAAGGTCGGGTCGAGCAATTGCTGGTCTTGCGGGAGCCAGCCATGGCGTTCCGCTAGGAGAAGTTTCCTTCCGGGAGACATATGCTTGTCTTGAATGGACATGCTTTCCGATCCATCCAGAAAGACCAGAACCCTCCCTCTCTGCCCTGTTTCGGAAACGTTTTTCAAGGTCGGGCCGGCAAGGGTCAGGACAACCAAGGCAACAGCTATGGCACGAAGAAAAGGAAGGAGCTTGTCCAAGGGTGGGGAGGTTCCTTTTTTTGTTTCCAACCTGTAGAGCCACCACGCCAATCCGGATGCTGCCAAGACGATGAGGATGCAAGCCCATGGCTCCAGTTCGCCGGCAAGATAAAGGCTTAATCCCGTGCCGTCGTCTTTCACGATTTGACCCTCCCGAATATTCGCTGGAGAATGACCTCGAGGAAGATGAGCAACATGACCGCGATGAGCAAATATTTCCACATCTCCCGTCCGAAAGTGCGATTGCCATCGAGTTCAAGGTATTTGGCAAGCGCGTTGTCTTCGGACGCATCGATGTAGTCAACGGATTCGGAAAGCTCCGAACCTGCGGAAAGAATTTCCTCCGTACTCATCCGCTCAAGGAGAGATTCTCTGGTAGATGCTAGGGCAACGAACTTGATCTTACCAATTCCTTCACCGCTCATCTCATAGGTTCCGGGTTCTCTGGTTTCCGAGAATTCGGCTACGGCTTGGGTTCCTCTCTTGACTGCCTTCACGACATAGGCGGAACCGTCCGGAGTCTTCACCGTAAGTTTTTTTCCGGCATTTTTTTCCGGTAGGTAATGTGTGAAGGTTGCACCGGCAGGCAAGTTGCGTGGGGGCGTCACTTGATCGGCCAAATAGGTGGCAATTTGTTGAGCAAGGGGGAGGTAGCAGGAACGGATTGGCATGTTGCTCCAATCCCCGTCAACGGCGGTCGCCATTTGAATGACGACTCCCTTGCCAACTTTTTTTTCGGCCAGAAAGGCATCCCCTGTTTCCATTCTTGCCAGAATGGTGGTGTCCCGAAAGCTTGAGGGTTCGGATTCGTCCAGTCGATGCCATCGCCAAAGATCCGCGTCCGACAGGTTTCCGTTCCTGCGGTCGTTGAAAAGGCTTAAGGCGGGATGCTCGAAATAGGATGCGACCACCTTGGTTCGGACGGAATCATCGGTCAAACTTCCGCCAAGGCTGAAGAGGTTGAGGGGCAATAATCCGTTTTTCTCCGAACCGAGAACTTCGTTGTACCAGTTCCCGTCCACCTGGTCACCGAGGCAAAGCCAGAGTCCACCCCCGTTTTGAACGAATGAGGAGAGGGCGCTGACTTGATCGTCTTTCAGGCTGGCGACATTGGCGAGGACGATGACGCTTTGATTTCCATCCTTGATGACGGCGGGGGTCAACCCGTCAATCGGGGCTACGGAAGCCTCGATCAAGTCTTTCGCTTGAACAGTCTTCTTGGCCTGGGCCTCCTCAAAGGGAGTAAGGGCAATTTTGAGAAAGTCGGTCTCGCCCTGAAGCCATTCTTTCGATGGCGCTCCGTCGACCAAAAGAACCCCGATTCGGTCCAGTACGGCAATGGATGAGGATCTGCGGTTGTCCGAGTCAAGTGCATCGCGGGCCCCGATCTCGACCGTAACGGTGGAAGAACCGGCTTCGGAAAATTTGTGGGGAAAGAGAACCTGCCTGGTTTCCCCCGGCTTAAGGGAGACCACGGTTTCCTGTACGGGTTCGATTTCTTCGTTAACGAATAACCTGACCGGCAAATCGCCCTCGTAGGTAGACCTCGAACCATGGTTTCGAAGCTCGGCTCTTATGAGAACTTTTTGCCCGACACCGACGGAAGAGGCGGACAAGTCTATGCTTTCGACGGATACATTCTCGAGGGAAGTACCTCCGACGTCAATGAAGGTTATGGCTGGCTGGAGGGTTTCGTTTTCCAGGCGCTGCCTTAACCCAGCGAGCGAACCGCCCGCCTGTTCCCAATCCGATTTCCTGAAGTCCGAGATGAGAATAATCTCACGCTTGGCATTTTGTCCCTCATGGGTCGCCCTGATTCCGGTGTCGAAGGATCCCGCCAAATCGACCCTGTCCGAAGCTGCCCGGAGTTGACCTGACCTTTCCCCGAGGGTTTTGGTTTCGGACGTCGGTTTGTCAAAAACAGGTGAAGCGGTCCCTCCCATGCGTACGACGGTTGCTTCCGATCCCTTTTTCAATTTCTTGAGAAAGCCTTCCGCAAAACTTCCGGCGGTTTCAAACCCACCGTCTGCATTCATGGAAAAGCTATCGTCCATCAGGATGACGGTGGAACTGGGCACGTCCATGGATTCCGAGGAGATTTCCTTTTGTGCATAACCCGAGCCGATGAGGCCGGTTTCCGCGGCAAGAACATAAAGCAAACAGCCTGCGCAAAGGATGCCGAAAAGAACCTTTAGCCTAGGGACAAGAGCCAACAGGATCAGGAACGCCAAGGCGGTCAGCGGAAGAACGATACGGTGAAGAAAGGGGCCCCAGTCGGTCACGACCATACGGGCAAGACATAGAGCGAGAAGGATGGGGATTGCGCACCGAATCAAGAGAAGGATCAATTGTTCCAACTGAACCTGCTTTCGGTTGACCCGAATGACGGATTCGAGCAAATGCATGGCTCCCCAGTCTACGATTTTGAACCGGCTTCGGTTAAAAACGTGAATGATCAAAGGAATCAGGACTGCTGCTGCACCCAAAGCCAAACTTACATTGAGAAAGTTCATTTGAGCATGGCTCCCTTACCCCGTTTTCGCAAAGCCAGGTAATAGGAGAGGGCGTCAGCATAGGGCTGGTCCGTGGTCATAGGAACCAGGTCGATGCGGTTTCGGTGGCACCCTTTGGTGAAGTTTTCACGGTATTCCTTGAGGTTCTCCAAATAAGCCTGCCTGAGATGGTTGGGGTCGACCGTATGCTTCTTTCCCGCGTCTTCCAGGCAGTCGAAGCGCGTCCATTGCTTGAAAGGGAAATCGAGCTCGTCGGGATCCCAAATCTGGAAAATCAGGACATCGTGCTTGGCGTGACGAAAATGGGCCAACCCCTTCATCACCGACTCCAAATCTCCGAAGCAATCCGAAATGAGGATGACGAGTCCGCGGCGTTTTAGCTTCGGGACAAGTTCGTGAAAGACGCTCCCAAGATCAGTCTCTCCGCCGGGAGATGTGTCTTCGAGCAAGTCGACAATGTTTCTGACATGAGCGGCACGCCCTCGCGGAGGGAGAACCTTGCGAGCTTTCGTGTCAAAGGTGATGAGGCCCACGCTATCGGTTTGCCGAAGCATCATGTAAGATAAGCAGGCTGCGAGTCGCGAGGCATAGTGAAGCTTGGAACGCCCTTCGGTCCGGGTGCCTTCATAAGCCATGGATCCACTTGCATCCAGAAGCACATTGCACCGCAGGTTGGTTTCTTCCTCATATTCGCGAATGTAGAAACGGTCACTTTTGCCGTAGACCTTCCAGTCGAGATGTCGGATCTCATCTCCGGGTACATATTGCCGGTGTTGTTTGAACTCGACACTGAAGCCCTTGTGGGGAGATCGATGTAAGCCCGAACAAAAGCCTTCCACCACTCTCCTTGCCAATACCTGGTGGTTGGCGAGTCGGGAAAGGTCTTTGGGATCTAGATAATCGGTTACGCTGGCCACGGGGTTCCCTGATTTTTCGTTTCGGAACGGACCCCTACATTACACTCTCTTCTTTTTTCGGGGCGTCCTTGAGCAGGCGGTCTATCAGGTGCTCGACGGAAATCCCTTCCGCCTCGGCATTGAAAGTCGGCACAATTCTGTGACGCAGTACGGGGTGAGCTAATGCCTCCACATCGTCTACGGTCACATGGTAACGGCCCCGCAGTAATGCCCGGACCTTTGATCCCAAGACCAGTTGTTGGCAAGCTCTTGGTCCTGGTCCCCACTCGATCAAGTCTTTGACCCACTTGGGGGAAGATTCCTCTTTAGGTCGGGCCATTCTCACGAGGTCGAGTATAAAGTCATAAACGTGTTCTGGAACCGGTACCCGCTTAACGGTTTCCTGGCATTCGAGAATGGTTTTTCCATCCAGGACAGGTTCGAGTTTCGATTCAAAAGTCGATGTCGTTCGTTCGACTATCAGTCTTTCCTCTTCCCGACTTGGGTAATCGACAATGACCTGGAAAAGAAAACGGTCACGTTGGGCTTCGGGTAAATGATAGGTACCTTCCTGTTCGATCGGGTTTTGAGTGGCGAGGACGAAGAAAGGTTCGTCCAAATGATAGGTTTTCCCCCCCACTGAAACATCATGCTCCTGCATGGCCTCGAGCAAGGCAGCTTGAGTTTTGGGTGGAGTCCGGTTGATTTCGTCGGCCAGAACGATTTGCGAGAAAATTGGCCCTTTTTCGAATACGAGTTCCCGATGCCCAGTGGTTTTGTCCTCTTGAATGATGTCCGTGCCGGTTATGTCGGCGGGCATAAGGTCGGGTGTAAATTGAATCCGGCGGAAACTCAGGTTGATTGCCTGGGCTAAGGATCGCACCATGAGCGTCTTTGCCAATCCAGGGACTCCCTCTAGCAAGCAATGACCCCGAGCAAGCATTGCGATGAGTAATTGCTCGAGAACATTATCTTGACCGACAATTACTTGTTGGACTTGGGATTTGAGTTTTTTATAGGCCTCTACAAGGGCTTGGGCCATTTTTTCGTCGTCGTTGTTCTTGGTGGCAGGACTCACGTTTTTTTGAATTTTGTATGGATTTGACTCGGGCGGTTCGGCAATCAAACCGATTGCTCTTGGATGGTTTCTTTAAGCCGAGGTTTGAAGAAGCAACTTAAAATTTTAAAAAAATGAAAAAAATTTAATAAAGAGCGACTTGGCATCTTCAGTTGAAATGTGCGAACACGAAAGTATACAGCCAGTCCTAGTCGAATGGTTATGTTAAATCTTCATCATGCAAACAGGGAGAAGATTTGATCCCTTACTTCATTTGCGGGTATTGCATCCTCGTCCGCAGAAATTCCATCTCCGAGGAATACGGGCCAATCAAGTTTATCGTTCGGGGTTGCCCCATGGCTCCCTTTGACCAAGTGCGGATCGAGCGGGATGAGGTCCATATGGGTTCTGAATCCCAGCTTCTTTCCGATTAGCTTTCGGGCGACCTTGAGCATGGGAAAATTAATTTTTGGATCCACGAAAAGCTCTGCCGGATCATACCCGTATTTCCTGTGGACATCCACGCATCGTGCGAAATCCGGAGCCAGGCAATCATCTTCCCAATGATAGTAGGCAAACCAAGCGTCCTCATCCGAGATTGCGACCAAGTCACCCGCTCTCTCGTGGTCAAGCCCAGCTTGCTTCCGTGACTCACCCACCAGGACTGATGAAACCCCATCCATTTCTTCCAATGCACTCCTCACCTTGTTGAGTAAGGCTTCGTCCTTTTGGTTGAGGTATACGTGGGCAACCTGGTGGTCGGTCAGAGCGAAAGCTTGAGATCCTCCGCAGTCCAGGTATTCGAGACCCAGTTCGTCTTTTACGTTCAACCAGCCTTTACGGCGAAAGATACGGTTGGGGAAAATGACCTTGTCTGTCTTTGTGATTCCGTATTCGGATAGGATGGCGACTCGTATCCCTTTCTTTCCATAAAACTCGATCAGGTCGCCGACTATTTGATCGATTGCTTGGAGGGCTGCGGGAATTCGGGGGTCATCCGGCCCGTATCTCTGTAGATCATAATCGAGATGGGGCAAATAAACGAGCGAAAGATTGGGTTCGTATCGATTTTCCGTCCACTTGGCCGAGTCGGCGATCCATTGGGATGACTTGATTCCGGCCTTGGGACCCCAAAAAGAATGAAAGGGGAACGGGCCCAGATTGCTCTTGATTTCATCTCTGATGGGAAGCGGATGGGCATGAATGTCGAAGGTCTTCAGTCCGTCGGAACGATAAAGTGGTCGGGGAGTGATCGAGTAATCGACGGAGGAGTGCATGTTGAACCACCAAAATAAGTTGGCTGTCCGGAAACCCGGATGCTCTTGCTTGAGTTTTTCCCAGATTTTCTGACCACCGACCAGTCGATTGGATTGTTTCCAGAAATGATGTTCGTTGAGAGTGCGGTCATACCATCCGTTGCCGACGATTCCGTGCTCGGCCGGAAAAGTGCCGGTCAAGTAGGTCGCTTGGGCCGCACAGGTAAGCGCCGGCATGACCGGCTTGATCGAAAGAGGGGTTCCGGTGGTTCTTCCGGAAAAGGCGGTGAGGCGGGGCGTGTGCTCGCCCAAAAGTCGGTTGCACAGTCCGACCACGTTGAGAATTGCCACCCGGGGGCCATCGCAACGCCCGCTTCCCGTCATCGCTTACGCTTCAAGAAGGGCCTCGTGCCTTCTTTGCAAGTCCTCAACCGACTGGAGTATTGCTTTCTTGTCCATGGCATGTACTTCAACGCCTTCCCCGATACCCTGCACGAGCGTGATGGTGAGTTCTCCCCCAAGGTGTTCGCGGAACTCCTCGAGGCCTTCGAGGATGGACCTGTTGCCGCTCTTTCCTTCGGCATGGAGAAGCTCATTATAGAGATGGAAGCCAAGCTTCTCGAGAAGCCTGAGGCTGCGTTCAGCCGTTTTTGGTTTGATCAGGCCAATTCGCGCCGAATAGGTCAAGTCGACTGCAAGGCCTATGGCAACCGCATCTCCGTGTCCAATGCGAAAATCGGAAAGTTGTTCGAGCTTGTGGGCAACCCAATGCCCGAAATCCAAAGGCCGGGCCGAGCCTTTTTCAAAGGGATCTCCCGAGCCGGCTATATGCTCCAAATGAAGCGCTGCACTCTTCCGGATGACTTGCTCGAGTGCGTTTTCATCAAACCGGGCAAGCTCTTGGGCCCGTTCTTCCATTTGTTCGAAAAAGGAGCGGTCTCGAATGAGGGCGACCTTAACGGCCTCGACATAGCCTGCCCGTTTTTGGCTTTCGGGCAAGCCGCGCAGGAAGAGGGAGTCATTCACCACGGCATCGGGAATGGAAAAAGTTCCGACCCAATTTTTCTTCCCGAAGAAATTGACTCCGTTTTTTACGCCTACGCCTCCGTCTCCTTGGCTGAGTGTGGTCGTGGGGAAACGGATCAAGCGAACCCCCCGGTGAGCGGTGGATGCGGCAAAGCCGACTAAGTCGAGTGCGGCGCCGCCGCCGATGATGACGACGTAAGAATGCCGGCACATGGCATGCTCGTTCAAGTCCGCCCAAATTCGTTCCACGAGGGACCAGTCGTTTTTCGCCGCCTCGCCACCTCTCATGAAGATGGGGGAGGTCACGAGGTTCAACCTTTCCTCCCTGCCGCGAAAATACCCTTTGATACGCTCGGGCAAATTGGGATTTCCGTCCAAAATCCCTTCATCGAGATAAACCAACACCTTTGTCCTGTTTCCCTCCCGTTGAGGTTGCAGGATTTCTGCCAAGGTGTCATTGGTCATGGAAAACGAGTCCTTCGTGAAGAAGACTCTGTGGGTACAGTCCAAGCGAATGTTTTTCCGGATGGTGGAGTAGGTGGAAGGCATGGGACGCAACTATGGGCGAAGGTTCAGGTAGCCGCAAACTTCTTTTGCAACAAAAGGGCAAGCGATATGCCGCAAAGGCAGGGTGCGACAAGAGAGGGTTGGTAGAAAGAGAGAGCCACTGCGTCAATCGCACAAATACCTGCAAGCAAATGGGATACCCCTTTCCCAATGGCGCCCTCCCGGCCACTCCTCATCTCCTTGATCGACCGGAAGGCAATCCACGCGACAAGAAGCCCCGTCAAGTTGATCAAGGTCTGCCTGACCGGATCGATCTGGTGCCAGTGGATCAAGCCGGCCAAGGCGAGCAGGGGAGGGGAAAAAAGAAACAGGATGGCCACTCGGGCGGGTGCTTCTCTCTTTTCCGATTCGCCCCTTGCAAATAAACTGATGCCCATAACGTAGGCAAAAAGAGTCAGTCCCCAAAGCCAAGTTTGAGGAGCAAGGTCGTTGAGTCCGCCGGTGGTCGCGGCAGCAAGCCAAAGAAAAAGACGGCACCCGCCCATTAGGACGAACCCTCCCGCCCATTTCTTGTGTAGGTAATCGTAGGCTATTACGGTTGCAAGGAGCAAAAGGATCCAGAGGGCGGAACATTTGGCGCCGAGGATGAGCAGGAAGGCTCCTCCGCTCAACTCAATGAAACCCAGCATCCAAACCGCACTTGAGCTTATGCTTCCGGAGGGCAGAGGCCGCTCGGGGTTATGCCGGCGGTCGAACTTTTCGTCGAAAGCGTCGTTTAGCGTGCATCCCCCCGCATAAACTAGGCTGCTTCCGAGAAGAAGAAAGAAAAGGCAATTCGGATCGAGGAACCCGGTGTCGCCCCAAGTGGGCATTCCCCGAAAAGTGGTAACGGCAACCGCATTCACTCCCCAAGCGGCCAGACAATTCGTCCAGACCGTGGGCAGATTGGATGTCCGGGCCAAGGTGAGAACCTGATTCGGGAAGTTGCCCTTCACTGGAAATGCCACCCTAGGTGGTTTGCTTCGGGGTGGCGGCCAGCCCTCTTTCCCTCAGGGTTTCAAGGGTCCAGAAGTACTCCTCGGCAACTTGTTGCACGACATCCTGAGAGCGTAAGTTTTCAGGCAGGACTTCCCAAGTATAGGTTTCCATTTCCAAATGCCTGCACTTTTCTGGGTTTAGGGCCAGCCAGTCAAGGGTTTTGCGGACATGATCCCTCGTGTCCTCCATCCCGTTTCCGGGAGAAGCATGGAGGGGGACATGAAAATGAATCCGCCACTCGTCGCCCGTAGGTCCCTGTTCTGCTTTGATGGCGGAAAGCGCCAGATCAAGATCCTTGTACCGGCGGAGGATTTGTCCATTCTGGCCAATTACCACTTGATGGAGATAGACTTCTTCGACATATCGATTCAGAGCCTTGAGGTTTTCGGGAGTCGGGGCGACTCGAAGGGCGGAGCTCAAGTGGAGCTTGCTCAACCGAACGCCTGCTTGATCCAAGAGGTTCAAACCTTCCTCCGCTTCCTCGAATTCCACGGCAAGATGGCAGCAATCATAGTTTACCCCGACGTTTTGCAATAGCGAATCCCTTCCATCGCCCCTTTCCTTGAGGTTGTCGAAAAAGGAAACGGTTTCCGGCGTGGTCTCGAACAGGCCCAAGGGTTCGGGTTCGAGTCCAAGGTGCAAATCCAGGCTTTTCGGGCCCTTGATGCGGTCGATCTCATCCGAGCAATGAAGAAGGTTTTCGAGAATTTTCGAGTAAGCCGTTTTGTCGGTTTGAAATTCCTTGAACGATCCAGGGAGTGTGCTGACGCTGCCTTCTTCCCCTGGTTCAAGCAATTGCTCCAGTATTTCGAAGAGAAGGATGGTGTAGGAAAGCCTCTCCCGTGTTGCCCAGTCAGGGCGGTAGACATCTTCCTTGACGCGTTGACCGTGAAAGTTGCCGTAGGGAAACCCGTTAATGGTGAAAACGTAACAATCTTTCGCCGCCAACCATTTTTGGAAACGCAGGATTTGTTCGGGACGGGAAAGCTCTCTTGCTGCATCTGCTCCGAGGCGCAGACCAATTGCGAATCTTTCCTCCGGAGCGACTTTTTCGCGGACCGCCAACACGTATTTCTCGAGGGAATCGAAAGTTTCGCACCAACTGTTTCCCCGATGAACGTTCGTGCAATACGCCAAGTCCAAGCCTTTGAAGAGTTTCATGGTTTTGAATGTGTAGAAAGGACAAGTTTGTTTAGCCCATTGACCATGCCATGACAAGGCTACATCGTTGTTTTTTCCATTTCTACCGGTCGGTCATTTTTCCGGTCGAAGTAAAAAAAATGCGCGACCCTGTCCTGAGTCGCGCATTACGATTACCTTGAATCAAGATAACCTTGCCCTTGCCGATTCCTTTTGCATTTAAAATGCCATCTTCTTGGAAATTCGAGGAAAGTATAAAAAATACGCTCAAAAATCCTTTGTTTGCCTTCTTGCCCGTTTTTTTTAGGATCCATAAACAAATCTACGCTCTTCTTTCGCTTAGTGAGGCGTAATTGAATTTATCATGAAGACCGAACCCATATGGAAAGCGTGGTTTGCCAAGCACGGAGCAAAACTGCTGCTTTTTGCCAGACAACAAGCCCGCTATCCTGACGATGCCGAAGATCTCGTGCAAGAAGCCTTTGTCAGAATTTGGCGGCTCTATGGGCATACGGGGGAGGTGTCGCCGACTTTGGTCTACCGCGCAATCAGAAGGTTGGCAATCGATTGGGCCAGAAGCTTGGACAGAAGGAAGGTTAGGGAAAAGAAGGTTTATACGGAATCTTCCTTTGTCGATTTATTCGATCGCAGCTTGGAAAAAGACGAGCGCAGGACGGCTCTTTTGAATGCCGTTGAGCGTTTGCCTCCCGAGCAAAAGGAAGTTTTGACTCTCAAGATTTGGGCAGAGCTTACTTTTGACGAAATTGCCCGTACGCTCGATCTCTCCCACAATACGGTTGCCTCCCGTTATCGCTATGCCTTGGGCAAGCTCAAGGAATGGGTGCCGGTATCTCTTGAAGATCGTCCCGCTGGCAAACCCCGGAATTCATGAACGAGATCGAACAATTGGAGAAAGAACTCGAATCTCTCCGCCCGAAAGAACCGACAGCCGACTTTGAGAACCGGGTGGAAGAGGCTCTTGGTGATTCCGGGCAGCTTGCCGTCAGTCGGCTGCCCGAACTGGAACCCGAGAGCCGTTGCGTTTCTGCACCGCGTGGCAACCTATTTTCAATTCCCGTTTTTTTCTTGCTTGGCTCCGCTGCTCTTGTCGCACTGATCTTTTCCTTTCCGTCATCCCCTTCATTCAAATCCGGAACGGACACCAGTGTCCCTGCCGACACAATTGAACTCACGGCTCCCGTCGTGGCGCAGGATTCTCTCCCTGTTGCCGATGACAGTCCGATAAACGGGGTTTCGACCGAACAATTGTCCGCAATGTCCGCGGGATGGAACGAGCCGCAAGCCCAAGAAATCTTTCTTGATTTTTCCGATGAAGGAATCGTCGAGCGCCCGGGGATGAATCCCGCCAGACGGTATCGCTACCATTTTCTGGACGAAACCATCTGGGTGAACCCGGAAACCAACACCTTGATCCGATCTTCCGTGCCCCGGAAGGAAACCTTGCTCATAGGGCTCGATCCTTTCTGAAAAAAACTTCACCACTATGAACACATTAATGAAATTACCGCCTTTTATGAAATCACTATCGTTGATCTTGGCCCTCGTTTTGCCACTGTCCTCTCTTTTTGCCGAACCTTTGCGTGATTCCGAAAATCCGCTCAACCCTGAAAGCGGAGTGCCGGAAACCGAGGTTACTTTTCTCGGACTCCTCGCAAACAAACTTTCGCCAGTCGTCAGCCGGCAACTCGGACTTTCAGGCAACCTTTACCTGTCCGTTGCGATGGTCAGCCCCGATGGTCCGGCTCAAAAAGCGGGTTTGAGGCAGTATGACATCCTGAAAAAGCTCGATGATCAAATACTGATCAACCCGGAGCAACTCGTCGAGCTCGTCCGGTCAAGCAAGGTGGGCCAACAGGTCACCCTTTCCATTCTAAGGGGAGGAAAAGAGAAAACCCTGAAAGTGAAACTTGGGAGGAAGAAAAAATCCGGTGTCGCGAACTCGTTCAATCGAATTCAGGAAATCGACAGGCACATCGTGTTCCCGGATGCACGGATCCTTGAAGACCGTATCCGTAGGCAAATCGAGCGGCAATCGCACGCCTTTGGTCAACGGAGTCGCAATCGCGGGGCGGTTTCCCCGGAAGTGCTCGAGAAGTTTGATGCGGACGGTGATGGAAAACTAAGTCCGCTCGAACGGGACAAGGCCATGGATGAAGGGGCTATTCCGGGAATCGAACTTGATTTTGGCATAAACCTGGATTTTGGCCCCGGTCCGGATTTCCAAAAAATGATTAAGGAAGCACGGAAAAGAGGGGGAGTATCCTCTTGGTCATCAGTGTCGGGTACCGCGAAGACCAAGATTGTGAATTCCGATGCCGATGGCACCTATGAGTTTAGCTCCGAGGACGGGGACAAGCAATTCAAGGTAACCTCCGCAGATGGCGAGGTCCTTTTCGACGGCCCCGTCAACACCGATGACGAGCGGGCTGCAATGCCCGAGGGGTTGCTCGATCATTTGGAAACGCTTGAGGGTAGCGTGCACATCAAGGTCGACCAGTTTGGGGCAGATCCAAAGCTTCAGCCAAACCAAAAGAAAAAAAAGAGCTCGCTCTAAGAATTTCTTTCTACCGGGCTTCGGTCTCCGCCTTTTCCCAAACCTGACGTCTTGGAGCTCCTGGCCAAAGTCTTGTAATGTATTTGCCTACCCCGTTGGGTGTTCAATTCGGGCTTGACCTTAAGTACAAGTTATAAAGAATCGATGATCGGCTAACAAACTAGATTACTATGAAATTGACCCTACGCCTTGTTTCCACCGTCCTCCTTTTCTGGGGATCCTCATTATTCGCGCAAGTGCCTGGTATGATGACCATGCAGCCAGCTTCCGTCCCCCAAGGGACTGACCTCGGGGCTAACACTACGGTCAATGCCGCTGGAATCGCACTAGGCAACCGCGTCAAGCTACGCGGATATGTTGATTTCCGTTACGACAATACGGACATTGAATATGAGGATCACGACAAACGCTTTCGCACTGGTGTAGACCTTGACTTGCTCATAGATTTTTCACCCGTTACCTCTGAGATTCACTTGAATGCGGCCAGCTCTTCCGGAGTGAGCCTCGAACAGGCCTTCATCCGGTATAGCTTTAACCGCGACTTCAATCTGTCCATGGGTCGGCAGCTTACGGTGATGGGCATGGAGTCCGACGAATCCACCGGCTTGCATCAGGTTTCACACGGCTATGCTGCAGATGTTGCCATCGAGGATGGAATTCAGCCTGGACGAGCAGCCTTAGGCTCTTTCATTGGCATTGATACGATTTTCAGCAGTGCAATTAATAAGCTCACCAAAGGAGGGCTCACCCAAGACCTCACCACTCTTACCGGTGCAAGTGCCGATGGTTTTGTAACCCCTACCTTTGATTCTGATAAATTACTTCCGCAACTCCGTAGAAATTATGTCGATGGCATTCGGGCGAATTTCAACAACGGTCGTTTCGGACTCACCGTGGGTCTTCATAACGGACTTTGGGGAGACGATAATTTGAACGACAGCAACATCGGTATCGACATTGCCGCCGCCTTGATGATAGTTCCCGGCTTGGAATGGCAAATCGGTTATGCTTATGAATCCAACGACAATTGGGATGAATCCATTGCCGGATATAATTCATGGGTTAACGGACATAACTCGGCCATTTCTTCCCCAACCAACCTCGGCACCACTTTGATGACGTTGCCTACTGCTGACCACATCAGCCAGTTCAATACTTTCCTTACCTACCAAACGGGCGGTTTGACCCTCGGCTTCGAATACGACCTCTGGGACATTTACGTGGTCGACATGTGGAACATCATGCTGATGGGCAATTATCAGTTCAACAATACCTTCGGCTTGACCTTGCGTTATTCCCATGAGGATTTCGAAATCGACGCCCTTGGCCAAGATGGTGATACGAACCGTTTCACGATTTCCCCCTCCTTCTCGGTTACGGATAACTTTACTATCCTCCTCGAGTACAGTCACATCAGCCTTGATTCGACTGCCCTTGGCGGAAGTTATGACGCGGACGAAGTTTACGCCGAAACGCTCTTTAACTTCTAAGATTACTTAATCTTACTTTTACAAAGCCCCGTCGGTTATTCCGACGGGGCTTTTTTTGTCTGAAATTTATAGTTCCGTGCTTGCCAACGAATCTTTTTCCCGTCATGCGGAAAGGTATGATTTTAAGGATGATTGACTCATGATGGATCAATTGGCAAAGGAGTCCCCCAAATCAGCCAAATCCTTACGCAAGGAGATCGAGGAATGCGGGAGGGAGTTGGCGTATTTACAGAGAAAATGCAGGGAGCTTGAAATCCCCGTACTCATCGTGGTCGAAGGCTTGAGTGCAGCGGGCAAGGGCACGATCATCAACCGTATGATCCAACCGATGGACCCCCGGGGCTTCAAGGTAAGCTGCATCGCATCACCCAACCGGGATGAGCAAATGCGACCGTTTCTCTGGAGGTTTTGGCGACGGACCCCGTCGGCGGACAGGATGGCTATTTTCGATCGAAGCTGGTATCGGAACTTGCTGGATGTAGAGATTGCAAATCAGCTAAACGAGGCGGATTTGAAAAAAGCCTATTCCGACGTTCGCGCTTTCGAGCGGCAGTTGAGGGATGGTGGCACGGTCATCCTCAAGTTTTTCCTTGAGATTTCGAAAAAGGAACAGGCAGCCCGTCTGGCTGTCTTGCAGGAGAATCCTGCTACGGCCTGGCGGGTTTCGGATGCCGTTCTGCAAAGACATTCCCGTTACAACGATTATGTCAAGGCGGTGGCAAAGATGTTCCGTGAGACGGATTTGGCTGACGAGTCTCCATGGCACAAGATTTCCTCGGAAAGCGCAAAAGTTGCAACCTCGCTTGTGCTCAGGCACTTGGTTGATGCCTTGACTGCCCGTGTCAAGGAACGGAAGAAAGGGATTTGCGTACAAGCAGGAAAGCAACCTTTGGAGCTACCAGCGTTTCCCAAGTCGCCCTCCTTCAAAGATGCCGATATGTCCCTAGGCTTGCGCAAGCGCGAGTACTTGAAGAAACTTGAATCCCGTCAAGATCGCATTCAGGAGCTTCACCATGAGCTATACCGGTTGCGCATTCCTCTTGTCATCGTGTACGAGGGTTGGGACGCATCGGGCAAAGGTGGGAACATCAGACGGTTAACCGAAAAGATGGATCCGAGGGGCTACGAAGTCATACCGGTGTCCGCCCCCAACGACGTGGAAAAGGCTCATCATTATCTTTGGCGTTTCTGGACGGAGTTCCCGAAAGCCGGTCACATTACCATTTTCGACCGTTCGTGGTACGGTCGTGTCTTGGTCGAGAGGGTGGAGGGTTTTTGTTCCGAAACCGATTGGAAGCAGGCTTACAATGAAATCAACGAGATGGAGGATAACTTCCGTCATTTTGGCTCAATCGTTTTGAAGTTTTGGGTACACATCGATAAGGACGAACAGCTCAAGCGCTTCCGGGCCCGTGAGGCCAACCCACACAAGCGGTGGAAGTTGCACGAGGAGGATTGGAGGAACCGTGAGAAATGGCATCTTTACGAGGAGGCGGCCGAGGAAATGTTTTTGCGTACTCATGCCCCCAAGTCTCCTTGGTCCATTATCGAAGGAAATTGCAAACGGTATGCCCGAATCAAGGCGTTGGACGTGGTGATCGAAGCAATCGAGAAAAAGATAGCCGAGAAAACCTAATGACTTTCCATCCTCAGGTTTAAGGAATTGAAAAAGTTTGTTTTCCTTGCCATGTAAAGAAAAACAAACTTCCTTGCCTAACTTCCAACCCAAAACTTCAACTACTCACATGGACTCTCCAACCCAAAACACTCGATCCGGCATGCTGGCCGGAGGAAATTGGATCATTGATCAGGTCAAGATCATCGACGTTTATCCCAAGCACGAGCAACTCGCGAATATTTACGGTCAATCGCAAGGAACGGGCGGGTCTCCTTACAATGTGTTGCTTGACCTGGCGAAAATGGGTGCCCCCTTTCCTCTGGAGGGGGCCGGTCTTGTCGGGCAGGACTCATTGGGCCAATATATCTTGGATGATTGTGAGAAGAACGGGATCGATCCCAAATTCATTTCCGTATCTCCCGGGACGAGCACATCGTATACCGACGTGATGACTGAGCGTGACGGAGGTCGGCGAACTTTCTTTCACAATCGCGGCGCAAACGCGACTTGGTCGGGAAGCGACCTTGACTTTACGAACAGTTCCGCGCGGATCTTTCACTTGGGCTATCTTCTCCTTCTTGATGCAATTGACGAGGAGGACTCGGAGCACGGAACGCGTGGCGCTGCACTGTTGGCCCGTGCCCGTGAGGCTGGACTGAAGACAAGCATTGACGTTGTGAGCGAGGATAGCGATCGGTTTGCCAAAATCGTTGGCCCGGCCCTCAAGCAGGTGGACTACTGTATACTGAACGAAGTGGAGGCAAGCAAGGTTACCGGGGTAAAGGTGCGGGAAGACGGAAAACTTCTGGATGAAGGAATCGAGGAGGCGAGTTCGAAATTGTTTGATCTTGGAGCACGCGAATTAGTTGCGATACATTTCCCTGAAGGCTCCTTCGCCCAGTCCGCGTCCGGTGAAAAAGTAAAGCATGGTTCCCTGGCTTTGCCCAAGGGGTACATCAAAGGAGCGGCCGGGGCGGGCGATGCCTTTTGCTCGGGAGTTCTTTACGGCGTTCATGAAGATTGGCCTCTTGAAAAATGTCTTTTGACTGGGACTTGCGCCGCAACCGCCTGCATGTCCGATCCGACCTGTACGGATGGCTTGCGTTCTCTCGACGAATGCCTTGCTCTGGCCGAGGAGTTCGGTATCGGTGAGGACGAATCCTGAACCTGTCTTCGATCTTCCCTTTTTCGTCTTTCGAATTTAACTGACAACCAATCGCCATGTCCGAAGATCCCTGCAATCATTTCGATTTTAACGTCCGAGCCAGTGCTTTGCGCGAGGCAACGGAGTCGGCCGAGTTTCCGCCTCCGACTACTCTCGTCAATGCACATGCCCATACTTTTTATTCCTTTAATTACAAAGGTTATTCCCCGAGCCGTTTTGCCCTGGAAGCCAAGAGGCAGGGCTTGGAGATGGGTGGTATCGTTGACTTCGATGTGTTGGATGGACTGGATGAGTTTTGGGCAGCCAGTCGTTTGCTTGACCTGAAAGCATGCGTGGGAATCGAGTCCCGCGTTTTCGTGCCGGAGTTCGCTGACCGCGTAATTAACTCTCCGGGTGAGCCTGGAATAAGTTATCACATGGGTACGGGCTTCACCACCACCGAGATCCCGCCGGAGGCACAAGTCTTCCTCGACGGGATGCGCCAGACCTCGGAGGACAGGAACCGGGCCATGGTTGAGCGGGTAAATGCTTTCCTTGCTCCCCTTGTTCTTGATTACGAGACTGACGTCGCGCCTCTGACTCCGAAGGGTAACGCAACCGAACGGCACCTGTGTTTGGCTTATGCCCGCAAGGCGGCCAAGGATTTTCCTGACGAATCGGATCTCCGCTCTTTTTGGAGTGGCAAACTCGGGGTTCTGCCCGAAGAGTTGAGGGACTTGCCGGAAGGGCGTGGCATGACCGACCTGATCCGGGCAAAAACAATGAAGCAGGGGGGGGCCGGTTACGTCCAGCCTGACTCGGGTTCTTTTCCCAATATGGCCGAGATGAACGAGTTCGTGCTCAAATGCGGAGCGTTGCCGACTTTCACTTGGTTGGATGGGACTTCCGAGGGAGAACAGTCGATCGAGGAATTGATCGAGGTCGGTCGCTCGACGGGGGTGGTCGTCTTCAACATCATACCCGATCGGAATTTTACCCCCGGTTCACCCGACCAGAAATTGGCCAATTTGCAAAAGGTAATTGGCTTGACGGAAGAATTGGGTCTCCCTCTCCTTGGGGGAACGGAAATGAATAGCCCGGGTCAGAAATTCGTGGATGATTTTGAATCCCCCGAGCTTGCTCCATACCATCCGATCTTTCTGCGCGGCTCGAGAATCCTGCACGCCCATTCGACCTTGCAAAAACATGGCGGCATGGGATACCTGAGCGATTGGGCTCAAGATCAATTTCAGGATGTCGGAACCAAAAACGAATTTTACGCAGAGTTTGGCGATGTTTTCTCTCCTCGGGCCGACGAGTGCCTTGCAGACTCGCTCCATTCCGGGATGGGCGCAGGTGAAGTTCTGGTCTTAGCTCGAGAATCAATGGAACGGGTTTAAGCGATGGCCGGGACTTTCGTCGGGTTTGGCTTCGGCGCGATTCAGGGTGGCTTGTTTTTGCCTGAAGCTTTTCGTTCGGGTAACTTTGATCGTTTGGTCGTTTCGGAAATTGATCAGGAAACCGTGGATCATCTGCGTGCCTCGGGAGGCGTCTATTCATGCAATGTTGCCCATCAATCCTCTCTTGAGCGTATCGAAGTCGGTGGGATCGAAGCTTACAACCCATTGGTCGGTGATGATCGTGAAAAATTAGTGGAGGCGGTGGCGGAGGCGTCCGAATTATGTACGGCTCTTCCCAGTTACAAGCTTTATGACAGCGGTTCCGCTTCGGTTGCCTCTTTGCTCAGTGATGGCCTGAGCCTGAAGTTCAATCGGTCGGGCCTTCCTTCCGCAGTTGTCTATGCCGCTGAAAATGACAGTCGAGCCGCTTCGCGCCTGCTTGAAGCTTGCCTCACCTATCGTCCGTCGGGTTTTGATTTCCGGGTTTGTTTTTCCGAAACCGTGATTGCCAAAATGTGTTCGGTCGTGGATGACACCGCGAGGATTCGTGACGAGGACTTGCTCCCTGTCACGAACGGTTCTCCGAAGGCATTCTTGGTGGAGGCGTTTGACCGGATTTTAATCGAATCGAAAACCCCGCCTGGTTTTCAGCGCGGACTCGATCGCTTCGTTCCCAAGGATGACTTGGACCCCTTTGCCCAAACCAAGTTTCTCGGGCACAATGCGATTCATGCCATGCTTGGTTATTTGGCAAAGAGCAGGGGAATCGACTTTATGCACGAGGCGAGCGAAGACTCTTCCTTGATGGAAAGGACGAAAGAAACTTTTCTCTCCGAGGCGGGGGTTGGTTTGAGAAAGGAATACGCCAACCTGACTGATGAACTATTTACCGAGCCTGGCTTTGAGTCTTACGCGGAGGATGCGCTTGTTCGAATGGTGAACCCTTTTTTGCGTGATCCGGTAGACCGGGTTACCCGTGATCCTGCCCGTAAACTTGGGTGGGAGGACCGCTTGCTTGGGTCAATGAAACTTGCCCGGCGAGCGGGCGTGGAACCAAAAGGATTGGCTGAAGGAGCCCGTATTGCTTTGCGTTGTGCGTGCGAAGAGCAAGGGTGGAAGAGCGAAGCGAATGCCTTGGACCATTTGTGGGCCGACGTTCCGGCAGCCCAACAGGCTCCTTTTCGCGAATGTCTCCTCTCGTCCTGAGAGAATAAATTTCGACGAAACTCAATTCCGTTGTTGCGTTTCTTTCAAAAACGATCAAAAACGCTCTTATCCGATCAAAATGATTCAGCCTGCTTCTCCAATTCTGGCCCCTCAAAGAAGGGAGCTCATTCGTTCACTCGTGAAGGATGAGGGGATCGTGCGTGTCGAGGATCTTCGACAAAACCTGAAGGTTTCCGTCGCAACGATCCGCCGAGATCTTGAAATTCTTGAGGAGCATGGCAAGCTCCAGCGAATCCACGGAGGTGCCGTGACCATGGAGAACCGTCTTGACGAGGCGGTTTTTGATGACAAGACAAACCAGGCGAGTAAGGAAAAGGGCCGTATTGCGGAGGAAGCTTGCAAATTGATTGGCAAGGGTGATTCGGTTTACTTGGATGGAGGAAGTACGACCTTGGGTCTGGCCCGACTGCTTAAGCATAGAACGGATTTGACCCTTGTCACCAATTCGTTGAGAGCGGCAGCCGAATTGGCGGATTCCGGTCCGAAAGTTCTTTTGATTGGAGGAGAATTACGAAGGATCAGTCAGACCATGGTGGGACCTCTTACCTCGGGAGTGCTCGGTCAAGTCCACGTAGACAAGGCGTTTATGGGGACGATGGGTTTTTGCCTGAGGAGTGGCCTGACCACGACGGATCCGAACGAAGCCTATGTGAAGAACTTGGTGGCAGACCAAGCGGGTCAAGTGATCCTGCTGGCTGACTCGGGCAAAGCCGAGAAGGTTTCCTTTGCCCGTGTTTCCGATTGGGATGCCATCGACGTTCTGGTGACTGACGGCAATCTTCCGAAACTTTTTGCGAAATCATTGCGCAAGCGTGGCCTTAAGGTCCTGCTTGCATGAACTACTAAGAAATACCTATCATGGCGACCCCTATCATTATGCCCCGTCAAGGACAGTCCGTTGAGAGCTGCATCCTGACCGAATGGAAAGTCAAGGCCGGGGACGAAGTCACCGAGGGCGACGTCTTGGCGGTGATTGAGACGGACAAGGCCAGCTTCGACTTAGAGTCGACTGCCTCGGGAACCATACTCGAACTTTTTTGGGAAGCGGACGACGACGTGCCCGTGTTGGCCAACGTTGCAGCCGTAGGGGAGGAAGGGGAAGATGTCAGTGAGTTTCGTCCGTCTGGCTCCTCTGCCGCAGAACCCGAAGCGCCTTCCGCAAGCAGCGCGCCTTCCGTTTCCTCAGCCGTCAATCAACCTTCCGCCGTATCGATTGATCCGGCACCCGTCGAATCCAGTGCGCCTGTCTCCGCGAGCTCAGGGGTTAGCCCAAGGGCGCGAAAATTAGCGTCCGGTCGGGGCGTTGATGCGGAAACCATTGTCGGTTCCGGGCCAGGGGGGCGGGTGATTGAGCGGGACATAGAGGCATTTCTCGCCGGTCGTCCGAGCCTTTCCGCAAGTGCTCGGGTTCGGGCGAAGGAGGATGGGCTTGAACCACCCCGCCGGGGGAGTGGCTTGGCCGGCATGGCACTCGCCGGGGACATGAAAGTTCCCGGTTCGATCGAGGGAGCCGAGACCGAGCAAGTGAAGGGTATCCGCAAAGTCATTGCCGAGCGCATGATGCAATCTCTGCAGTCAACCGCACAGCTTACCTTGCATTCTTCCTTTGATCTTACCGTTGCCCAGTCCTACCGCAAGCAACGGCTGGCAGACGGAAAGTCCAAGGTTTCCCTCAACGACTTGATCGCTCACGCCATCATCGAAACCTTGAAGGCTCATCCCGAAATGAATGCCCATTTTCTCGGTGACCGCATCGCTGTCTTCGAGAGGGTTCATTTGGGTGTGGCGGTGGATACCCCACGGGGTCTCCTCGTGCCGGTGGTTCGGGACTCTTCCGACCTCTCCATCGAAGCCCTGTCCTCTGCAATCAAAAAACTAGCCTTGGCTTGTCGGGAAGGAACGATTTCACCGGATGATCTTGCCGGTGGGTCCTTTACCCTGACTAACCTCGGAATGCTCGGCGTCGAGACTTTCACGCCTGTTTTGAATGCCCCTGAAATAGCCATACTTGGGGTCGGAGGGATTGTCCTCAAGCCCAAGCGTTCGTCTTCGGGCGAAGTGACTTATGCCGACTGTCTTCCCTTGAGCCTGACGATTGACCATCAAGCCATAGATGGCGCTCCGGCAGCCCGATTCCTTCAGTCTCTGGTGTTCCATCTCGAAAGCAACCCCGGGCAACCCTTTTCACAACCCAACGAATAACACGAAGTATGAAGTATGATTTTGCCGTCATCGGCGCCGGTCCAGCCGGATACGTCGCTGCCAAGAAAGCCGCCGGTTCGGGTCTCAAGACCTTGCTTGTGGAGAAGAGCAAACTCGGAGGCGTATGCCTGAACGAGGGTTGCGTTCCCTCCAAGACTTTGCTCCAGGCCGCGAAGACCTACCATCACGCCAAGCACGGCTCGATTTTTGGAGTCGAGGTGGAGGGCTTGAGCTTTGATTTCCAGAAAGCCCACGCCCATAAAAATCAAGTTATGGACAAGATGAGAAATGGGATTGCCGGTTTGATGAAGAAGCACAAGGTCGACGTGGTCGAGGGTGAGGCTACCTTGCTTCCCGGATTGGCGATTTCGATCAATGGCGAAACGCATGAGGCCGACAATGTTTTGCTTTGCACGGGTTCTTCTCCTTCCGTCCCACCGATTCCGGGAATCGATTCCGGGCAGGTGGTTGATTCGACGGGGATTCTTAACCGCGAGACTTTGCCCGATCACTTGATTGTCGTCGGTGGCGGGGTAATCGGTTGCGAATTTGCCTGCATGTATGCCTCCGTTGACGTTCCGGTCACGGTCCTTGAGGCGATGCCTGAAATTTGCCCGAACCTCGATGCCGAGGTCGCCGCTACTTTGCGTGAGGAACTCACCAAGAAAGGTGTGAACTTCAAGCTGGATACGAAGGTCGAATCGATCGATGAGAAGTCAGTGAGTTTTGCCAATGCGGATGGTTCGGACTCATTGGATGGCGATCTTGTATTGGTGGCTACCGGCCGAACCCCGAATACAAAAGGCTTGGGTCTGGAAGAGTTAGGGCTGGATATCGATCCGCGTGGTGGTGTGCGGGTGGACGACCGGGGCGCGACAAACGTGCCCGGACTGTGGGCTGCCGGTGACGTGACCGGGCAAGCTTGGCTTGCCCATGCAGCAAGCCGTATGGCGGAGGTCGTGGTTCATAACATGACCGGACGTCCTGACCGCATGCGTTATGACAAGATGCCGGCAGTCGTTTACACCAGTCCGGAGGTGGCGGTCGTCGGTTTGACAAAGGAGGAGGCGGAGGCCCGTGGATTGAAGGTCAAGACTGGCAGGATTCCCATGGCCATTAATGCCCGCTACTTGGCCGAGAACCCGGACGAGTCGGGCTTGTGCAAAGTGGTTTTGGAGGCCGAGACAAATCGCCTGCTGGGCGTCCATATGGTCGGAGGGGCTTGTTCCGAGATGATTTTCGGTGCAACCGCTATGCTGGAAACCGAACTGCGGGAGGAAGAAATAGAGGAGATTGTCTTTCCTCATCCCACTACTTCGGAAATCATGAAGGACGTCTTCATGGCCGTCCGCTAACTCAATCTTTACCTACCCAAACCTTATTATTCGTCATGCCGAAGTCACAAATCGTCGAACCTGCAGAAGAACGCAAAGCCGGAACTCTTCCTTTTGCAGAGATCCCTCTTAATCAATACCAGCAAGACCTGGCCAAGGAAAAAGAAACCTATGGAGCCGACGCCTTGGTCGGAATGTATGAGGACATGCTTTTGATTCGGGAGTTTGAGGGCATGCTCCAGAGCATCAAGACTCAAGGATCGTACGAAGGGATCGAATACGACCACAAGGGTCCCGCGCACCTTTCCATCGGACAGGAGGCTTCGGCAGTGGGTCAGGCCTTCCTGCTCAACGTGGACGATCATATTCTTGGGTCGCACCGTTCGCATGGTGAAATTCTGGCCAAGGGAATGTCTTCCATCCGTAAGCTCGATGACGATTCCTTGCTCCAAATCATGGAGAACTTTCTGGGCGGAGATTGTTACCGGGTGGTTGAAAAAGAGGAATCCAGTTGCGTAAAGGACTTGGCCCGAAACTTCCTTCTCTATGGAGCCCTTGCGGAAATCTTTGGCCGGGGCAATGGATTCAACCGTGGATTGGGTGGCTCGATGCATGCCTTTTTTCCTCCGTTTGGGATTCTCCCAAACAATGCAATTGTCGGTGGATCGGCTGATATTGCTATGGGCGCTTCCCTTTTCAAAAAGGTGAACCGAAAGAGTGGAATCGTGATTTCCAATATTGGTGATGCCTCGATGGGCTGCGGACCGACCTGGGAAGCGATGAATTTTGCCTCGATGCGCCAGTTCAAGGAGCTTTGGGATTCCTCCATGAGAGGGGGCTTGCCTATCATTTTTAACTTCATGAACAATTTTTACGGCATGGGAGGTCAAACGGCGGGAGAAACCATGGCCTTTGATTGCCTGGCCCGGGTCGGTGCCGGCGTGAACCCCGAGTCCATGCATGCCGAGCGGGTAGATGGCTATAATCCTTTGGCCGTGGTCGATGCGATCAAGCGCAAGAAGGCCTTGCTTGAGGAAGGAAAGGGGCCTGTTCTGCTCGAGACCATTACTTACCGTTACTCCGGACACTCGCCCTCCGATGCTTCTTCCTACAGGTTGAAGGAGGAAATCGATGCTTGGCAGGCCATCGATCCTTTGGTTGCTTATGCCCAAGAGTTGATTGATGCGGGTTTGTTGACCGAGGAGGTGATTTCGGAAAACAAGACGGACGTGACGAAGGCGATGACCCAAGCCTTCCGCTTGGCATCTGACTTGGAGGTTTCGCCACGCCTCGATACCGAAAAAATCGGTGACCTTATGTTCTCGAAGAGAAAGAAGGAGAGCTACGATCCCGAGCGTGAACCCGAATTGATCCTTCCTGCTGACGAAAACCCCCGCGTGCAGGCTTTGGCCAAAAAATCACGGGCTGGTATCGTGGACGGGAAACCCGTTTCCAAGAACAAGGTCTTTCAATACCGAGACGCAATTTTCGAGGCTGCCTTTCACAGGTTTCAGAATGACTCGACCCTCGTTGCCTATGGTGAGGAAAACCGCGACTGGGGAGGTGCTTTCGCTTGCTATCGTGGGTTGACCGAATCACTCCCTTATCATCGCCTCTTCAATTCTCCGATCTCCGAGGCTGCCATTGTAGGAAGTGCCGTTGGATACGCACTGGAAGGCGGAAGGGCCTTGGTCGAGTTGATGTATTGCGACTTCATGGGCCGGGCCGGGGACGAGATCTTCAATCAGTTGGCCAAGTGGCAAAGCATGTCCGCCTGCATTCTCGAGATGCCCGTTGTATTGCGGGTATCGGTGGGCTCGAAGTACGGTGCCCAGCATTCTCAGGACTGGTGCGCCATCGTAAGTCATATTCCCGGATTGCAGGTGGTTTTTCCTTCCACCCCTTATGATGCCAAGGGAATGCTCAATACGGCATTGGCCGGCAGCGACCCGGTCATCTTCTTCGAAAGCCAACGGCTTTATGATATCGGCGAATTGTTCGAGAAGGAAGTTCCTGCCGACTACTATGAAGTCCCTTTCGGTCCTCCGGCTCAAAGAAGAACGGGCAAGGACATAACGATCATAACCGTTGGTGCTACCATGTACAGAGCCTTGGAAGCCGCCGACTTATTGGAGCAAAAATACGGTCTTACGGCCGACGTTTTCGATTGCCGCTCAATCAATCCCCTTGATTACGATCCTTTGGTCGAGTCGGTTCGCAAGACTGGAAAAGTTCTTCTTTCCTCGGATGCCTGCGAGCGAGGTTCGGTTATGCAAGATATCGCTTCCAACCTAAGCCAGTTGGCTTTTGACGACTTGGATGCTCCTCCCGTGGTCGTGGGTTCCAGAAATTGGATCACTCCTTGTGCGGAGGTTGAAAACGATTTCTTTCCTCAGCCCTCGTGGATGCTGGATGCGATCCACGAGCGCATAATGCCTTTGCCCGGACACCAACTCAGCACGAATCCAACCACCGGTGAGCTTGTCCGCAGGCATCGAGCCGGGATTTGAGTCCATTCTTCGGGATACACGACACACACCGAGAATCAAGCATGAGCGATACCGATCCTATCTCGTTGGAGCAACGGGCCAAAGACCTCAAGGTCGCCGCCCAATCGAGTCACGACGGCATTTACTTGACCGGACCCAATCGGATTGAGCTGTTGCCCGACGAGTTGCCTGGCTCAAGTTTTGAAGGGGATAGCTTTTTGCTCGCCAGTTTTGGCAATTGCCGTTGCGCATCGGATGCGAAGGCTATCCGTCAGTTCGATGCCCATGCCCGAGTACCCTCCGGAGTCAGCCAAGTTGCCTTGGGGCACGAAACTTTGCAACTGATTCTGGATGCTCCCGCTGACTCCTCTTTTGACCGTGGGGATGTTGTGGTCATCACGCCGGGCCATGCAAGCGAGCCGATCGACCCCCTTACTTTCGAATCCGAAAAGGGTGGGGTACTTGCCGCGTTGGGTTACTCCTATCGATATTTGGGAGGCTTGAGACGATTCAACACAGTACCTGCAAAAGCTCCTGCTTTCGTAAAGGCACAAGGATTCGGCAACTTGTTCAACAAGGTGACCCCCAAGCCGGATACAAGTTTGATCTCGCTTGCTCATGCCGAGCCTTTCGCCTGCAACTTCGGTACGAACAAGCATGTCTTTACCATTGGAGAGAATGGAGATTTCAAGTATGGTGTTCCCCCATGTGCCGTGTTGGCCTATCTATCGGGAACGGCTAGGATGGCGATGATCAACTTGACTATCGTGGCCAGTGTACCTGACGACGAGTTGCCCCGGGTGGTTTATGTCACGGGTTCGCAGGCCAAGCTTGATCAGATGGACGAATACGCCCTCGTTAAGGATTTGCGCAAGAGGGGAACGAAAGTCGTGCTGATAGACCGGAAAGATCCGGCGATCATCGATAAATTGACCGAGTACGGAAAGTCGGACGTGGTGTGGACCAATTACGCTTCTGCGCAAACCTATGACCAAGCCGTGGCGATCCTGGCCGATGGTGGAAACTTGAATAACTATGCGGGTGCCGTTGATCCCGACCTTTTGATTCGGATGCCGGTAGGAAAAGCTACCGAATTTATATCGGTTGACGAGGAAGCTCAGGCACAAGTTGGCGTGATGCATCACAACTTAGGTCCGAACGACCCCAAGCGCTTCCGTGGGTTGGCCCAAGATCCGAAAGTTGCTTTGATCGGTTTCGATCCAGGCAGTGATAGGGAGAAAGCTTACCTGGCATTGATTCCCGATGGAACACCAGTTCTTGTCTCTTCTCCGGAAAGCCTTTCCGCCGAATACAAACCCTTGGATGATGAGGATCTCATTACTGATTTGTTCATTGGCGGATCATCGGATGAAGCTGCCGAGGCTTATGCTCGGCTGGAGCCGAGATTAGCGCGGTCGGCAGCGGTAAATTTCGTTGATGGTGATCTTGTGGCACCGGTTCGTTCGCGCCATTCTCATTACGTTTCCCGTCATCAAATTTGTGGCACGAACGTGCCTTGGCACATGACGAATACTTCCGAGCCGCATTCCGATGACATGGTTGAACAGGCCTGTAATCCGGTCAGTTTCGATTGGATGGTCAAGGGAGTGTGTGGCTTGCGCTCTGTAACGGAAATGATGAATGAGGTCGAGCGCGATCAACCCTTTGGTTCCTTCTTTGCCTTTACCGAGTTACCCGATTTGCCTTATGTTGAAACCACTGCTTCCTCCTTCCGTATGGCTGCGGAGGATGCAAGCGGGCACATCCGGCAATCCCTCGCCGAGGCGGCTGACGAATTGGAGGCCAACGATGACACTTGGTCCCGCAAGGTTGAGGAAGCGCTCTACGGTGGATATGGCGTTCCTTATCCCTTGAATCTTGTATAACCTAACAAATAAACAAAGGATCCGTTGATGAGTTGGACGAATTTGAAAGATAAAGTTGTAATTGTCACCGGTGGAGCTGCAGGCATAGGGCTAGCCGTAACCAAGGGCCTCGTTGAAGTAGGAGCAAAGGTCATGATTGCGGATTTCGCCGAAGACATTGGAGCTCAGGCCGTGGAGGAAGCCAATCAGGCGGGCAACGGTGAAGCGGCCTTTGCGAAATGTGACGTCACTTCAAAGACAGATGTTGATGCTCTGGTCGGGTCAACGATTGAGCGATGGGGTGCGGTCGATGCTCTTGTAAACAATGCAGGGATAAACGTTCCGCGCTTGCTGGTGGATCCTGCCGGCAAAGAAGAATTGACCGAGGAAATTTGGGACAAGGTTTTCGCAGTCAACGTAAAGGGTCAGTTTTTGTGCGCTCAGGCAGCGGCCCGTCAAATGCTTGCCGGAGGCAAGGGCGGGGTGATCATCAACATGTCATCCGAATCGGGCATGGAGGGAAGCGAAGGACAAAGTGTCTATGCCGCGACTAAGGCAGCCAATCAAAACTTGACCCGTTCCTGGGCCAAGGAGCTTGGGAAAAAAGGGGTTCGTGTGGTTGGTGTGGCTCCTGGGATTATGGAGACCACGAGCATGAGAAGCGATGCGTACGAGCAGTCCTTGGCCTACACGCGGGGTGTTTCCGTGGATGAACTTCGCTCCAACGATGGTTCATCCATCCCTCTGGGCCGAAGCGGAAAGCTTTCCGAGGTTGCGGATTTGGTCGTTTATCTCGTTTCCGAACGGGCTTCCTATCTGCACGGAACCACGGTCAATATTTCGGGCGGCAAGTCAAGAGGGTAGGGGCATCCTACCAATTGGTTACCCCTTTGGCTAGAATCAGGTTGGCGTAGATTCGGACATCTCCCGTCATGACCACGGCGAAAGCTTTGCGCGTGCGGTCGTAAAAATCGTATTTGTCGACCTGTGCAATGGGCGCGGTGTCAGGGTAGTGTTTTTTTACGATTTCAGCATACCCGTCGTGTACTTTTTGATAATCCGCGGCAATGACCGGGTTGGCTTTGTCCTCGGGCAAGGGGCCCATCATCATGACGGGTTGCTCGATCACGTGATCGAGCACGAAAAGCGGAAGAATCGCGTCGAGCAAATCGTCGATCCTCAGCCCATCGGCTCGGATGATGGTGTCGTTACAACTTTCGCCCGGAAAATGGGCATCGCCGAAAATAATTTCGTCATGGTGACCCATGCGATAAAGAGTTTCCAAGAGCTGTGGACTGAGTAGAGGTGATATTCCGCGTAGCATGATTCAATCACCTAATGAAGGAGCTTCGCTTAGTCAAGTAATGGGAGTCGTCAGGCTCGAAAATTTAACAAAAAAAGCGCCGCTTGCGCGGCGCTAGAAAAGAGTTCCGTTTTCCGACCTGCTTCCCTTCCTTTACGGGTAGTGATAGGTAACGTTTGACGAAGGAGCAGATTTCAAATTGCGAGTAATCTCTTTGTTACTACATACCATAATCCAAGTTGGGTCTCCTGTCCAATATTTCAAGGTTTTTTTTCTAATCACCTGAAAATTCGGGGTGTCAGACAGTCATCAGAGCTTTGAAATGCGCAGTAGCCGCCTTCGCCAGACCATCCAGGTCGTATCCTCCCTCAAGGACGGAAACGATCTTTCCCTTGCAGTGTTCGTTTGCAAGGCCGACGAGGAGCTTCGTCAGGTCGGCAAAGTCCTTGTCTTGCAAAAGAAATTGACCAAGGGGATCGCCTCTTCGGGAATCGAAGCCGGCTGAGATCAGAATCAATTCGGGCCGAAACCCGCCGATTTTCTTCGGAAGATCCAGTCCGAAGGCTCCCTCGACGATTTCTTTTCTTCCCGAACCCGCGGGGAATGGAAAGTTGAGGGTGTATCCCAAGCCTTTCCCTTTTCCCGTTTCTTCCCTGTTCCCTGTCCCTGGGTACCATGGGGACTGGTGAGTGCTGAGAAACAAGACCGAATCATCCTCGTAAAAGACATCCTGTGTGCCGTTGCCGTGGTGGACATCCCAGTCCACGATGAGAATTTTTCCGACTCCGTGTTTTTTTTGGGCGTATTTTGCGGCGATCGCAATGTGATTGAAAATGCAAAAGCCCATCCCTTTGCTCGGAGTTGCATGATGGCCAGGGGGGCGGGTTAGGCAAAAGGCCCGCTTGATGGGTCCGTTCATGACTTGATCAACCGCTAGCAAGACGCCACCCGTCGCTCGTCGGGCGACTTCCCAGGAATCCCTGCAGACTTGCGTGTCCCCGGTGCTTAGAACGGATAGCCCTTCAAGGATGTCTTTTTTGGCTTGAGCCAGGTAAGTGGAGTCATGAGCAAGTGCGAGAGTTTCTTCCCTGCATGCCTTTGGGTTGATCTTGAGGGTTTTTGGGAGCAAGCCCGCCTTTACGATTTCTCGGTAAACGTGGGAAGCTCGGACGGGTTGTTCCGGATGCCCGGAGCCTGTCCGGTGTTTTTCGAAAAACAAATCATAAACGAGGCCGCATTTCATGGTCGAGTCCCCCCGTCGTTTTTCTCTTTGTCGCTCTTGGGCGTTCGATGCCTTGGCGAAAGGTCAATCAACCGTTTTGTTTCTTGGTCTCCGTAACCATATCATGGAAAGCCTTGAAGAGATGATTGGCGTCATTGGGTCCGGGCGAGGCTTCGGGGTGGTATTGGACGGAGAAAATCGGCAAGTCTTTCATTCGCATACCGGAAACCGTTTGGTCGTTCAGGTTGTATTCGGTCACGATGGCGCCCATTTTTTCAAGCGTTTCCTTTTCCGATGCGAAGCCATGGTTTTGCGAAGTGATCGATACCCGTTGCGTTTCGACGTTTTTGACCGGTTGATTGGCTCCCCTGTGACCGAATTTCAGCTTATAGGTGGATGCCCCGATGGCATGGGTCAAGATCTGATGCCCGAGGCAAATGCCAAAGACAGGGTAATCGGCCATGAGTTGACGGACGGTTTCGTGAGCGTAATCCAAGGCCGACGGATCACCCGGTCCGTTGGACAGGAAAATGGCATCGGGTCGGTGGGATCTTGCTTCTTCTGCCGAAGCGTCGGCAGGAAGGACGGTGACCTTGAAGCCGTGTCTCCGAAGGTTTTGGTAGATGGCTTTCTTGGCTCCGTAGTCAAAGGCCACGAGGCGATGGGTTTCGGAGAAGACAGGTTCATTGCTCTTGAGGTCAGTGCCTTGAACGGTAAAGATTCGACTTTCGTCACCGGTAGGATCCCAAGTGAATGATTCCTTGCAGGTTACCTCTTTGACGAAGTCTTGACCGACAATGCCCCCCCATTGCTTGGCTCGTTGCAGAGCCTCCTCCTCGGAAATTCCTTCCGTACTCAAGCATGCCTTGAGGGCACCGTGGACTCGAATTCTTTTTGTGATGGCCCGGGTATCCACTCCCTCTATCCCAGGAATACCATTTTTTTTCAAGTAGTCCTCAAGTGATCCGGTTGCTCTCCAATTGCTCACGACCGGGCTTAATTCGCGAATGACGAAACCGGCAACCTTGGGCCCACGGGATTCCTCGTCTTCTTCGTTGATTCCGTAATTTCCAATTTGGGGAGTCGTCATGGTGACGATTTGTCCGTAATAAGAAGGGTCGGTAAGGGTTTCCTGATACCCGGTCATACCGGTATTGAAAACCCCTTCCCCCTCGATCGTTGCCGAAGCCCCGAATGGAAAGCCCCGGAAGACGCTCCCATCTTCCAATGCCAGTACTGCCGTGCGTTTCTTGCCTTGATTAATCATACGATGCATAATGAGGTACGGGTTACCTAGCCGATTGGCAAACCAGATTTCTTCACAATCGAAGGTAAATTTGAAAATAACGGATCTTTTGACCACGGAAAGATTGACTCGAGGTCCTCCGAGGCATACCGACTTTATTCCATGCAGCAAAAAAAAGTGGAATATGATCGGGAGAAAACGAACAACGTAGCCCTTTTGAAGTGGTTGGACAAGATGGTTGAGATGTGCCAACCCCAATCAGTCCGTTGGTGCGACGGATCCAAGCGGGAATGGAAAGAGCTCACCGACCTTATGGTCAAGCAAGGCTCAATGATTCGTTTGGACAAGAAAAAGCGCCCCAATAGTTTTCTCGTCCGATCCGATCCTCAAGACGTGGCCCGGGTTGAAAGCAGGACCTTTATATGCAGTTACGGCAAGGATGATGCGGGTGCGACCAACAACTGGCAGGAACCTAGGAAAATGAGGGCCAAGCTAAAGCGTTTGTTCAAGGGTTGCATGGAAGGCCGGGTGATGTACGTAATCCCATTTTGCATGGGGCCATTGGGGTCTCCGCTTTCCCAATTCGGGGTTCAAGTTACCGATTCGCCCTATGTCGTCTTGAATCTTCAAATCATGACGAGGATGGGCAAACGCGTGTTGGATCAAATGGGTGAGAAAGACTTTTTCGTGCCCTGTCTGCATTCGGTCGGTTTTCCTCTCAAGGATGGCGTTGAAGACGTTCCTTGGCCCTGTGATCCCGAAAACACTTATGTCGTTCATTTTCCCGAACAGCGAACTATCGTTTCCTATGGAAGTGGATACGGGGGCAACGCCCTGCTTGGGAAAAAATGCCTGGCCTTGCGTATCGCTTCCTGCATGGCGCGAGATAACAAGTGGATGGCCGAGCACATGTTGATCCTTGGCGTGGAAAGCCCCGAAGGAGAAAAAACCTATGTGGCGGGTGCTTTTCCCAGCGCTTGCGGAAAGACGAACATGGCGATGCTGATACCTCCCGATTCAATGAAAGGATGGAAGGTTTCGACCGTCGGAGACGATATCGCATGGCTGAAGCCGGACTCAACGGGAACACTCCGGGCGATCAACCCGGAAGCGGGTTTTTTCGGGGTTGCCCCCGGTACGTCGTGGGAAACCAACCCGAATGCCATGGAATCAATGCGGGTAAACACCCTTTTTACGAACGTGGCTTTGACTTCGGACGGAGACGTTTGGTGGGAGGGTCTTACTCCTGAACCTCCCGAAGGGTTGACCGATTGGCGGGGGGAGGAATGGTCTCCCGGTTCCGAATCTCCGGCCGCTCATCCCAATGCTCGTTTTACTGCACCTGCCTCCCAATGTCCAACGATCGACCCGGATTGGGAAAACCCCGAAGGTGTACCGGTTTCGGCCTTTATATTCGGAGGGCGGAGAATGTCGGACATCCCCCTCGTATACCAGTCGTTCAATTGGAATCACGGCGTATACTTGGGTGCGACCCTGACTTCCGAGACCACTGCCGCAGCGGAAGGCGCTTTGGGGAATTTACGGCGGGACCCGATGGCTATGCTCCCCTTTTGCGGTTACAACATGGGTGACTATTTCAGGCATTGGATCAGAATGGGCAAACAGTTGGAGGAAAAACCCCGCATTTTCCACGTCAATTGGTTTCGCAAGGATGGGAACGGGAAATTTCTTTGGCCGGGTTTTAGCGAAAACATGAGAGTGTTGCGCTGGATCGTCGAGCGCTCAAATGGAAGAGGGCGGGCCCATGAAAACCCCTTGGGGTGGGTTCCCAAAAAAGCGGATTTGGATTGGTCGGGCTTTGATTTTTCCGATGAAAAATGGGATGAATTAATGTCGATTGATTCAGAAAAGCTAAGGATGCAAACATTAAGGCATGAGGAATTGTTTCTTCAATTGTCCGAATTTCTACCCAAGGAAATGCTCTTTGAGCGTGAGCTTTTGGTTTCGCGGCTTTAGACCGTAATGTTTCTACGACTCTTGTCTTTTTGACCAGCGGTAGAAGATTGAAGAAAGAACGCCCACGGATACGGCCATGTTTGCGAGTTTCATCAGGACTCCACCGGTCTTTTGGTCTTCTATCGGGGAGATATTCATGATTCTTTCGGCATAGAAATAGGTCTCGTAAAGAACGTCCTCTGAAAAGGTAAGCACGGCAAAGATAGGTGTTTGACCTAGCATAAGGGCAAGAATATAGAGCATTTGCGGGCCATATCGAATGGGAGGCAATCGTTTGGAGGGTGAGCATATGGGCCACCACATCGCAATTGAGGTTATGAACATGGACAAGTGCTCGGCCATATGCAGCGTTTTGTCCCTGAGTGCAGCTTCGTAAAAGGTCCCAAAATGCCAAAACGAAAAAACCAAAGTGAAAAGCAGTCCCGCGATGATGGGGTGGCAAAAAAATCCAAGCACTTTTTCGGAAATCGGATTGGTTTCCAGGAACCTGTCAATTAGGCGGGGCGGAATTCCGAGAAGAATAAACAGAGGGCTGACATACATGAGTATGTTGTGTTGGATCATATGGGCAAAAAAGAGAAAGTTTTCGCCCAAAGGGTCCAGTGGTGAGCCGACGGCTAGATAAAAACTCACCAAACCGAGTGAAAACCATAGGGTATGCCTGCCAGAGTAGGGTAAGTCCGGACAGATCTTAGTTCGAAAAGGTCCGACAAGAACGGCGTAGAGCCAACCTAAAAAGAGGATGCCTCCGATCAGAGCGGGCTCGGTGTGCCAATGGGAAAAGTTGATGGGGGAATCGGTCATTCGGTAAATTCCCTCCCCGATGGCAAGGAGGTATTATTGATTCGGGTCTTCTGGCCAAACCGTCAAGTATGCCTCGGATCTGATTCTGATTCGGAATTTCTCTTTGGTCGCTTCCTTCTTGAGCAGGGCAATCTTGGTGCCTTCGATATTTTCCTTTTCGGCTGGTTCGTACTGGTGGAAGAACTCGTTACTTGGGTCATTCGAGTTGATCTCGATCAAGTCGCCGTGAGAAACTTTCCACTTGAACAAATGAGGTACGCCATCCACTTCGGTCCAAGCCGTCGACAAGCCCTTACCCGAATCAACTTGGGCGGAGAACGACGAAGGAGCTTTATGATCGAAGTTGGCTTCGAAGTAGGAATCATCCTGTAACACATAGTCACCTTTGACATAGTCTTTTCCTGCTTCCCATTTGCCCTCTAGGGGATTCACCGAAAAATCTTCTTCGGCGATTACCGGGTGGGTGTCGGCCATGTAAATGACGGCGAAATAAGTGGCGAGGGCAATGACCAACCCCATTAGAAAAAGCACTGTGTTAAGAAACTTGTCCCATCTCAAATGCATGAACCACCAGACTACCCCGACGAATTTCAAAATGGAGGTGGCGAACAAGATGCCTATGATGGTGGATCCCTCAAAGGTCTCGACGTAGATGATCACGATCTCGATACCGGTTATGGCGACAAGAATCATGGAAAGATTGAAGAAGGTAAAGAAACGTTTGCTTTCTTCCAGTACTGGGTCTTCTGCGTGTCCGCTCATAGCTTGCGAGTTTTTTCGGTGTGTTGAATGGTGGGGGTCCTAGAATGCGTATTCCATCAAGTAGACAACGGGAAAGATTATGATCCACACGATGTCGACAAAGTGCCAATAAAGTCCGCAGCATTCGATATCCATTGCATCTGCCGTACTCATTTTTCCCGTGAAGGAATAAACGAGCCAACCCAATAGCCAAAATACACCGATGGCAACGTGAGTCCCGTGAGTACCGGTTAGCACATAGAAGGTGGAACCAAACACATGGTCTTGGTCTTGATAGTGGGAGAGAGTCAGTTCGTGACCTTCGTGAGTTACGAAATGAGTGAACTCGTAAACCTGACAGGCGAGAAAGATCGATCCGAATATGATGGTCCCCAAGAGCATCCAGCGGGTGCTTTTTAAGTTTCCTTTGTGGATGGCCGAAACGGCAAGAGCCATAAAGAGAGAACTCGCCAAGAGGATGAAGGTACTGAAAGAGGTGAGCTCGATGTCGAATATGTTCCGAATGTCAACAGTCGTGCTGCCCACCGTTGCGGAAATCTTTCGGTAGATCAAGTGGGTCGAGATCAGCGTTCCGAAAAACATGCAGTCGGAACCAAGAAAAGCCCACATGAGAATTTTCTTGCTCGGAATGCCGGTACTTGTAACCGGCTCGTGATGTTCGATGGCGTGTGTTGCTGGGTCGCTCATAACTGTTTCAAAAAATTATCAAGTTTATGGATGATTACTCCTCGTCTTCCTTGGGAAACAAATGGTAGCCCCCAGGACCTTCAATGGCCCACATGATTATACCGATGACAAATACGATTCCTCCAATGATCGGTATCATGTAGTCGCGCTCCAGAACAACACCCGTTTCGAGGTCTTTTGTTGCATGGAAGAGCATTCCCAAGATCAAGGTAAGCAAGCCGGCTCCGGTAACAAGGGGACACCACGATCTGTCGGGCATGTGTACGCCATGATCGTCGACCGGCTCCTTTTCGGAGTGTTTTTCCTTTGGGCCGTAATTGTTTTCCCAAGCTTGGTCGCGGGATTTGATGATCGGCATACGGGCGAAGTTGTATTCTTTGACTGGTGAAGAAAGCGTCCATTCGAGGGTTCTTGCGTCCCATGGGTTTTTGCCCGCCGGTTTGAGTTTCTTGTCGAAGAAGGAGGAAACGAATTGGTATACCCCGATGGCAATGCCAATTCCCAAAATAAAGGCACCCACCGTTGCAATCTGGTTCCATGCCTCGAAGCCATGACCCAAATTGTAAGTATGTGTCCGACGAGGCTGGCCGATCATTCCCAAATAATGCATGGGGAAAAAGGTGACGTTGAAACCTATGAACATGAGGGTGAACACGACTTTTCCGATCTTCTCATTCATAAGCCGCCCAGTCATTTTCGGGAGCCAAAAGTAAAAGCCTGAAAACAAACCGAACAAGGCTCCGCCAATAAGAACATAATGAAAGTGAGCTACGACGAAGTAGGAATCCTGGTGTTGGGCATCAATGGGCACGGACGAGTGCATGATTCCAGTAAATCCGCCGATCATGAACATGGTGATGAAACCAAGGGCAAAAAGCATGGGTGTCTCGAAGCGGATACGCCCTCCCCACATGGTTCCGATCCAGTTGAAGATCTTGACCCCCGTCGGAATCGCTATGAGCATGGTAAGGATAGAGAATGCGGAGGTCGCTACGATTCCCATTCCCGTGGTGAACATATGGTGACTCCAAACGGCAAAACCCATGAAGCCAATAATGATTCCGGAAAATACAATCAGGCCATATCCAAAGAGTGGTTTGCGCGAAAAGGTCGGTATGACCTCGGAAACAATGCCCATGGCGGGAAGAATCAGGATGTATACTTCGGGGTGTCCGAAAATCCAAAAAAGGTGTTGCCAAAGATGAGGCTTGCCGCCTTCCAGAAAGTCGTAAAAGTTTGTTCCGTAGGTTCGGTCGAACATGAGTTCGGCCAAGGCGATTGTGATTGCCGGAAAAGCAAGAATAATCAGGAAACTGACGACAAGGGTCATCCAAGTAAAAACGGGGAGTCTCATCATGGTCATGCCGGGGGCCCGCATATTGATGATTGTCGTGATGAAATTGAACGACGCGAGGAGGGAGGCAATACCCAATATTTGAAGGGAGAACACCCAGAAATCGGGTCCCATGTCATTCATGACCTCGGCGAAGCGATTGTCTGTCAACGGGGCATAACCAAACCAGCCGATCGCGGGAGATCCTCCGGTGAAAAACCAACTGAGGTTAAGGGTAATCCCTCCCGCTATGAAGCACCAAAGGCTTAGCGTGTTCATCCGGGGAAAAGCAACGTCTCGGGCTCCTATTTGAAGGGGCATGACGAAATTGAAAAAAGCGGCACTCAATGGCATGATGACAAGGAAAACCATGGTCGTCCCGTGCATCGTGAACATTTGATTGTACTGGCGGTTGTTAAGGACATCCAGGTTGTGGGTCCACAATTGGGAGCGGATGAGTAAGGCTTCGAGTCCCCCGACCAAAAGGAAAAATAGGGCCGCAAGACCATACATCAGGCCAATTTTCTTGTGGTCGATGGTCGTGAGCCAGTCGATGATGCCGGTGGTGTGTTGTCCGGGTCTGGGAAAAACCTGGTTTTGTAACTGTGTTTCTGTCTCGGGGGCGACGTATTTGACGGATTCGGTAGCCATGACGTATTGGGTTTGCGGTATTTTGAAAGGCTGAGGTTAGCGCTGTTCGAGCAGATAGGTAACCAATTGGTTGACTCGGATGCTTTTTTCCTTGTTTGACTCCTCTTTCTCTTTTTTCTTCTGCTTGCTGTCTCCCTTTAGAATGGGAAGAGGCTTGAATGATCTCACGGGGTGTTTGTCATCGATGCGATCTCCATTCCACATCAGGTTCCCGAATTTTACTTTGTTGGAGTCTTGGAGCCATTCGACCAAGTTGGTTCTGTCGTTTCTCTTCCATCCAGCGGCAAGTGAAGTGCGGAGTCCGAAAAGCGTGAGGTTTGGCCCTTTCGAGCCAATGCCGGTCCGGTTAAGAGCGTGACATTCCCCACATTGGGAGGCTAAAAAATGCGTCTTTCCAATTTCGTAATCATCGGAATTTAGCTTTTCCCAGGACCCGGAGGAAAAATTCGGTTCGTCGCCCTTGCTTACCTTCGTGAGGGCGCGAAACTCTCTTGTTGAATTTTCGTCTACCAAGGATTCGTCTTTGGCAATCACGACACTTCCCTTTTCGTATTCCTTCGTGGAATCCCATTGAGGTGTCTCCATGTTCGGGTTTTGAGCATTCTGCATACGCTCGACCCACTTTTCAAAATCAGCATCGGTTTGGGCAAGTCCGCGGAATGACATGTAGGCGTGCGAGTTCCCGCAGTATTCGGCGCATTGGCCGTAAAAAAGGCCACCAACGGGCTCGAAAGTTGCGTTGAAGTCCTGCTTGGCAAACACCGCTTCTCTCATTTTGCCATCGAAGACCGAAGGCATTGCAGTTGCGACGCTTTCTTTGATAGGGTTCCCCTCCCTGTCGATCCGCCTCCGAATTTTTTCCTGATCGGCGATAAACCACATGAAGTTTTCGTGACCGGGCATTGCGTCCATTTTCCCCGCCAATTTTGGAAGCCAAAAACTATGAATGACGTCTTCGGACTTCAAATTGATACGGACGGCCTTGGTGACCGGAAAAACAAGTTCGTTTGCCGTGACAATACCGAACTGGGGATATTCGAAAATCCAGAAAAACCTTTTTCCCGTGACATTGACAGTGATTGCTCCCTTAATTTGGTCACGATCCAAATTCAATTTCTTGAGGGTCGCTTCGTCATTGGCATCGGGGACCTTGTTCATTAGAACAACTCCTTGCAGGGTTGGGATGGCCAAAATAACGAGAATGACGGTGGAAGCAATAATGAGAAGCATTTCGATTTTTGAGTTCCCGTGAGTTTGTGAAGGAACCTCCATTGCTTCTTGTTCGTTTTTGGCACGATATTTCCATAAAACATACAAGAGACATCCTCCGACAGCACAGAAAAGAAAAATGGTTATCCACACCGAAAGCATGAATATGTCGTACTGGTTTTGAGCAACGATCCCCTTGGGGTCCAAGGCGGATTGTTTGTGGTCGATCCGCGAACATCCACCCAAAAGAATGACCGCGAGGGAAAGCAACAGACCTTGGCGAGATAGAATTTTATGAATCATGACTGATAACTTGTGGAATCTTTGAAATTTAGAGGTAACGGTCGATTACGAGGGCAGCGAGTAGAAGGGGTAGGTAAACAATCGTGGCGATAAAAAGGCGTTTGGCCGATCTGTCCCGGTCTTTGCCGAAGGCGAAATCAAGTGCCCGCAGCATGATGAACAAAGTCAGTAAAATTGCTCCGACAAGATAGAAGTTGCCCGGTGCTTTTTGCCCTTCCCCCAAGTCGAAAAAATAGGGGGCAAAGACAAAAAAATTGAGAACGAGAGTGTATGCGAGACTTTTACGGGCAAGGCGGGCACCACTCGGATCACCGGAATTATGCAATTGAAAGCCACCTTTTTCGTAATCGTCACGAAAATTCCATGCAATGGCCATAAAGTGAGGAAGCTGCCAAGCAAAAAGGATTCCAAAAAGAATCCACCCATACAAGGTGGGGGAATCAGCTGCCGCTACCCAACCAATGAGAGGGGGGAGAGCTCCGGATACGGCACCTATTTCGATCGCGATCGGAGTCTTTTTCTTGAGAGGAGTATATAAGCCCAAGTAGACGACAAGTGTAAGGAACGTGAGTCCGGTGGCCCATTCGTTCGTTCCCGCCAAAAGGATGCCCAAGCCAAGGAGGGAAAGAAAGATTCCGAAGAAAAGTGCAAATTGCGGGCTGACGAACTTGGCGGGAATCGGGCGGTTGGCCGTTCTCGGCATGAGAGCGTCTTCCTTTCGCTCCATCCATTGGTTTAGTGCGGCCGCTCCTGCAGCGGACAAAGCGGTGCCAATTGTGAGCGAAACAAAAAGGCTGAGATTGTTGACCAAAGGATCGTGAACCAAATACCCAAGAGAGGCGGTAAAGACGGAAAGGAGGCTGAGACGGGGTTTCGTTAGCTCATAAACACCGAGTAGGGAGATACCATGCTCGTTTTGAAGGGGCGCGGCATCCGGCTTGGCTGATATGTTTTTAACGGTATTCACAAGGGTATGAATGGTCCATTAAAATGAATTTAAAGCAGGAGGCAAGCAAGGTGAATGGATACTTATACGCGATTGATAGCTGTGCTAATAGTTGGATGCAGAGGCGTTAACGTGCTTTTTAGGGCGAAACCGATAAGATTCAATTCACAAAGTTGCACCTTCTTCTCGTAAATGATTAAGGAGCTCATTCGGTTGGGATTTGATGGAACGGTAAAATAAAGCTGAACAAGTGGGGTTCGAAAGCAAATTCGGACGTTTTTTTCTTTGGAATTGCTTGCTGCGGTTTGATTAGTATAAAGGTATTAGTGAAAGTCTGCAGACTCATTGATGTTCGGCTGGCAGCAGCCATATGTTTTTTTCTTCTCGTCGCGTGCGGGGATGAAAATGTCAACCGAGGGAATTCCTCTTTGGCCGATCTTGAAATTAGGGGGAAGTTTTCTGCGGCGGAAGACAACTCGAGCGAAGTCGAGGTTATTCTATGGGGAGCCGGCAACAAGGTTGCTCCCGAAATCTCGTCCAAGCTCGGCAAGACTTTTAAGTTTGGCATACAACCCAACGAGTTGGCCTTGATTCGACGCAAACCCATATTCCGGGGAAGTGTTCAGGAAACCCTTGTTCCGTCGGTCGGAAAAGCTTATCTTTTGCATAACCTGTGGCCCGATGATCGTGGCGCCAGCATCCGCTTTGACAATGTTAACCGACTTCTGCGCCGAGATACTTTGTCTTTGGGCGATGGGATGATCCGTACGGTGGGCGATCAGTTGCCTCCATTTGCCCTTTACGATCAGGACGGGGAAATCATAACCACGGATTACTTCGATGGTTCCTCAACCGTTCTTAATTTTATCTTTACGAGATGCTCCGTTCCCGAGATGTGCCCTGCTTCCATGATGAAGTTGAAGAAATTGCAAGCACTTGCGGAAAAGACAAAAATCAAGCACGCGAGATTCCTTTCCATCACCCTTGACCCTCTCTTTGATTCCCCTGCCGTACTCAAACAATATGCCGAAGCCTATGGGGTGAATGAGGGAAGTTTTCGCTTTGGCACTGCGGGAAAGAGCGTCATCGACGACTTGACCCGTCAGTTTGGTCTTCTTCGCAAAAATCACGAAACTCTTACCATCGAGCATACGATGCGCACCCTTTTGATCAACTCGCGCCGGCAAATCATTTATCAAGTGCCTGGCAAGTCATGGTCGGTGGAGGACTTTCTTTCCCGTCTTTCCGAAGGAACGCAAGGATGACCGCCTCATTTCGTGCCGTGATGATCGCCTTGCCCTTCGTAGGCACTTATTTTGTAACCCGATCTCTTCCCGTCAGTCCATGTGATTTTCTTCACGAGGAAACATACAACTCCGAAGGAATAATCGATTATTGTGGTGGCGGAGACTCGGCTTTTGTCGATCTATCGTTGCGAAAGTGGCCTTTGTCATTGGATTTTCGTCCGCCCGCCGGGTTGAGTCCCGGAGAAAATGCAGAGTTTGAAATGAACATAAGGCAATTCGACGGTTCCCCGCTTTCGGGAAATGATGTTGCCCTTAGTCACACCAAGAAAATTCATCTTCTGGTAGTGGATGAGTCGCTCACGGATTATCAACACCTTCACCCGGAACCCGATTCCCTGTACGATGGAACTTGGCGCTGTTCCTTGACCCCAAAAAACGCAGGCAAATACTTCGTGTTTTTTGACTTTATCCCAACCCGTAGTCCAAGGAGGGTTCTTTTGACCTCTTTTTTTGCCGTCGAGGGCGATCGGGTTTCGAAACCCCCTGTGCAGGAAAAGCTTTTGTATTCTTCGGGCAAGCGAAGATTCGAACTGAAAAGAGATGAATCCGAGGAAGGCGGCCAAGCTATGAAGTTGATTTTTGAGGCATCGGACGAAGATGGAAAGATACTTGCCTTACGCCCGGTGATGGGAGCTTTTGCCCATATGGTGGCTTTTGACGGCGAACTCAAAGGGTTTGCTCATTTGCATCCTTTGGAAAATGCCTTGCCGGCAGGTCAAGAAGACGTTCACGAGGGTCCCCTTACATTTACTTTCAGTCCGCCCAAGGAAGGTCTCTATCGCCTATGGGCTCAAGTCCGATTTAGCGGAGAATCGGAAACCTTCATACCTTTTGACTTGAGAGTCGGATCCTGACTTTTGGAGGACGGGCATGCAAATAGATTCTTACACTAAGCAAAATCCGAACGTCGAATTGGCAAGAAGGTCAAAGATTCTAGTTTGGTTTGTCTCTGCTCTTGTTCTTGGCCTTGTCGCTGCAATGCGGTCACTGCGACCCTGGTTCCTGTCCTTGCTCGAAAAGCCGGATGGACTTGAGCTTTCTTTTCTTCCGCCCTTCCATGCGATACTCAATGCCTTTGCCGCCTTTGGCCTGGTAATGGCCGTTCGAGCGATCAAAAAACGCCGGGTTTTTCTACACCGGAAATGGATTTTCTTTGCCCTGGGTTGCTCATCGCTGTTCTTGGTTTCCTATGTTTGTTACCATCTTACGACCTTTGAAACGCCCTTCGGCGGGCAGGGATGGAT
>Ga0315322_10000140_pt1 | contig 46859 bp, 30 predicted proteins | sample M110021515metaG_FD_203461 | JGI IMG/M metagenome (GOLD analysis project Ga0315322, IMG submission 203461) | Ammonia-oxidizing marine archaeal communities from Monterey Bay, California, United States - M1 100m 21515 | ecosystem: Environmental > Aquatic > Marine > Intertidal zone | place: USA... | reverse complement strand
GACTGCTTACCTGACCGATGCTGGAGAGATCAATTGCCATGTCCGCGATGAGCGATCCATCGCGAAGATTCAACAGTTGCAACCTGGAGTCGTTCGATGAGATGGAGAACAGCAGGTCTCTGGCCCCATCGATAGCCACTGGGCCGCTAGCTCCGGGAAGTACATGCAGAGGTGCGAAGTTGGCATCAGTATCGTAAACGCCAACACCCCCAGAGGCTGTTCGCACCGCAATGATGCCGACAGTATCGTCGAAGGCTAGGAGTTCGCTTGTCAAAGAGCCAATGACATCAGAACTGGATATGAAGGACGCCGTCGAGTTGCTCCAGAGAGATAGCTGTGTTCCTCCGGTGTCAGACCAAGCAAACACGGATCTTGCCCCGTCCGATGCGATGACTTCCGCGTCAGCCGGGACAGTCTGTAAAACCTCGGACACCGAGACCGCCTGAGCGTTGCTGGCGTTAAGCTCACGGATCGCAAGTAAACTTTCGCCTGTTTCCGAAGAAATCGTGGGCTCGAGCAGGACACCTCTTCCCGAGGCATCAAGTGCGATGTCAGACCATAAGGTTGGAGGATCGGTTTGAGCCAAATTGATGGCGGTACTCGTGCCAGTTGCAGCGTCAACCCGCCAAGCTGTGTCACCATCTGCTCCCGTGCCGACCACCAACAGGCCTCCGCTCGGCAGAAGCTGGAATTTAGTGAGTTGATCGCTGACGCTGATCTCCGAGGTCACACCCGTGTCGAGGTCACCAATGACGATCGATTGGCTGGTCAAAGCAATGGGGGATCGGCCATTGGCAGCGAGTTGATTGCCGCCTGTTACGTCCGAGACGGGGCCTTCGAGCGTTGCGGACACAGGAAAAGTTTGAAATTGAGTGTCGGTTCCGTTGTACAAACGCAGGTCATACGTTCCATCGGCGACATCATCGAACTTGTAATTGCCCTCAGCGTCGGCCAACGCATACCGCTCGCCGGCATCAATTCGCGTATTCTGATTCGCGTCGATGTATACCAACCGGTGCGGCGCCTCTGCGTCGCCAGCATCGAGTTGGAAAGAGTGGTTCAAATCCTCGAAAATCGCGCCCGTGATGGCAGCTAGCACCCGACGGTCACCCAGATGCTCAACCAGAAGTCGACGACGGTGGCTTCGCCGTTTCTGCGATTTGGCGCCGGTTTTTGCCATCGTTTTCTGGGGTGTTGAGGCGGAATTTAGATAGACTGAGCTGGTTCGACGCTCCGTGCTCCGACTAGTTCCCATCCGCTGGGGGAAAACTCAGGAATTTAGCCAAAGATCTGCTCGGTTGATTGATCAGAAAAGCAACCCTTTTGCCTGAGAACTTACTATCATACGCATACAGGGTTCCTGTGGGTACGAGCTTCTGTTGCGAAGAATGGAATTTCTTGCCCAAAATACCACGTGCTTCGCGGGTGAGGCCGTCAAGGGCTCTCCGTGCTACTAACAACTCCTCCTCGTCTGAGACTCGAATCACATGTCTGTTTTTCGAACTGTAACCTCCGGTACTGACGCGAAAAGCCTTTCGGAATCGCTGAATTGCCGCTTCTTGCCTCAAATTTTCCTGTTTTTGCTGGGCCTCGCCATTTCGGCCAGCATCAGCGGATACGCCACCGCACAAGCTCCATCTGGGCCGCGAAGCCCTCAGGCCGGAAGGTCAGGCTTCGAAGAGGAGATGATGGAGGGTGATGAGGACATGGGCGAGGAGGAAATGCGTGAGGAACGTGGTGGCTCGGGCCTAGGGTACGGCGGCGACGAAGAGATGATGGACGAAGAGATGGACGAAGAGATGGACGATGTCGGGGATGATGGTTATGGGTACGGTGATGACGGTGGGAGCGGCCGTGGCACTGGCTCAAGGGCGATGGTTTCTTCGCCACAAGCTGATGCGATGGACGTCTACGGAGCTACGTTTGCCTCTTTACGGGATCAGCTCAGTTTCTCACCGCTATTTGCACCAGCACAGGCGGCGGTAGCTGACTCAGGACCGTTTCTCGGTCGGGACGCTGAGGATGCATTCAAAGCTGGAAATCATCCTCTGGCTCTCGCCTTGATGTTCGGTCACATGACAGTGGAAGAACGCGATGCATTGGTTGCCCTGCAGACTGTGAAATACAACGCTTTGCTGCGTCGTCCCGTCTGGAATATTCGTTGGGGTGTTTCGTTGGCGATCCGAGGCGATATCACTGGTGACCCTCAACCGATCAAAGAGGGGGCAACATCCGCTGGAGGACGCTCTCGCGGTGGCGGTCTTGGAGCACCCGGAGGTGGTGGTGGCCGTGGTGGTGACCTCAACGCAAGCGGATTTGGTTCCGGAGGCCCTGGTGGCGGTTTTCCTGGTGGCGGACAGCTCGGTGGATTGCTCGAGGATGAAGGCATGGATGAGGGCATGAACGAAGGCATGGAGATGGGCGATGAGATGGGCGATGAGATGGGCGATGAGATGGGGATGGCACAAGGTTACGGGAGAGGATCAGGACGCCCTCAAGGTGGAGCCGCTAGTTCGGCAGTCCCCTCCGTTCCAGCGAGGAAAATGTTGAGTGACCAAGCACGCGTTGTGTTTGACAAAAGCCTCGGGCTGGTTGCCACTGTGGTTGGCGAGGAATTCAGAAAACGTTTTCAAAGTGGAGCTTTCGGGCCACTCTTTTCGACGACTACCGCTCCACCGCCACCAGTTGATAACGGTGGTGGTCGTAATGGTGCAGCAGCCTCTGGTTCGTCGCATGTCGTTGGTGGACGTGTTAATGAACTGCTGATGGACGCCGGCCAGCCAATGGCCATGTGGCAGCCTGGGATCATTTTCCTCGGGGAAGGAGACACCGCAGACATTATGCCAAGCGCCAGAGCCGCGCACGTGGATTTGCTGCTCCATTTTGAGGTGGTGTTACAAGCCGGCCGAAATGACTTCGTGAAAAATACATCCCGCTGCCGGCTCATGAATGTCGCCACTGGTAAACAGGAAATTGTTTCTAGGGGCCTGTCGAATGTTGAGGCTTCTCAGATGACGCGAGCGGGGCGTCAAACCGAGCGAGATTATGTTTTGGCACAACTGGGTTCGTTGTTCAGTTTCATTGATCGACAAGCGATCGTGTCCGACCTGCCTTCTCTGACGCCCGAAATCGCTCGGCGTCGTGTTGAGGCCTTGGTCGGCAGTCCCCAGTCTCGATCTTTACGAACGTTGGCTGAGGTGCGGATGTACCAAGCAAAGAATCTGCTCACCGATGAAGAAGTCGAGGCTGTTTTTGATATCGTCGGCGGTGCTGAAGGCCTTCTGATGCTTCATGGCCCTCAAGCTGAGAAGGTCGAAATGGCCCGGCAATGGGCGTTGCAAAGCTTGCCGAGTTTTGATTCGGAATAGCCACGGTGTTGTGATGGAATCTACGGGGGACGCAAAGATTCCAAGTCGCCAGCGGATCTAACCTGATGCCGGTATGACTGGTCCCTGATGACTATCGAAATCGGGCAGAGTCACAGCGTGAGATTGCCCATCAAAAGCGGCCCCCGATTCTAACACGCTACTGCGCGGTTGTATGTTTTTAGCATCGAGAGAAAGTCACGTGCGTGATGTCAATCATCGGGGCATGACGAACAACCAAGCTGCATCCAACAATACAGCACGTTCCTATAAAGCACGCGTTTCAATCTCGGGGAACTTCGATCCCGCGGATCAGAGTGGTCAACTCCTCATCGCACGTCCGCCCCTCGATTTCAGCCTCTGCCGTCAGCTGAATGCGGTGTCGCAAGGTGGGTAGCGTGATATCCACGACATCATCTGGGGTGGAGAAATCACGACCACTGAAGGCAGCAAGTACTCTGGCTGATTGCATTAACGCAAGCCCGGCTCGCGGTGAGGCACCAATATGGAATGCCGGCCAGGTGCGTGTTGCGCGTACAATACGGTTGATGTAGTCGATCAGGCTGTCCTCGATTCTAATTTGGGAACAGAGATCGATCATTTCAAGTAACTGGGTAGGCGACGTCACCGTACTTACCTCATCAACCAAACGCTGATTCAGGTCTACCTGCTGGCTATGCAGTTTAAGGATCTCGATTTCTTCGCTTGCACTTGGGTATTCAACCTTGAGAAGAAACATGAAGCGATCAAGTTGTGCTTCTGGGAGGTTGTAGGTGCCTTCGCTTTCGAGAGGGTTTTGCGTTGCCATCACCAGAAACGGGCGTGGTACTTCATGACTGGTGCCATCGATGGTAACTCTAAATTCCTGCATGATTTCCAGCAGAGCAGCGTGAGTTTTGGCAGGTGATCGGTTGATCTCGTCAGCGAGCAGGAATTGTGTGAATACGGGGCCGGCTCGGAATCGGAACTCTGACTTCTGCATGTCATAGACGGGGGCACCAGTGATGTCAGACGGCATCAAGTCTGCGGTAAACTGAATGCGTCCACACTCACAACCCAATACCCGCCCCATCGTGCGCACGAACAGTGTCTTGCCCAAACCAGGGACTGATTCAATCAATACGTGACCACCTGCAAAGAGAGCGGTAAGGCTGCCGAGGATCAGTTCTTCCTGACCAACAAATAGTTTGCTGATTTCCTGAGAGATCTCTTTGTAGAGCTTTTGCACAGGAGCAAATTTTTCAGACTTCACCATCTTGTGGTCTGGATTTGCAGGCGAGCCGCTGCTGGTTTCTGGGGGAGTGTTACTCAAGTTTTTTTCCATCAGGTTGGGATTTCGCTGGTTCACCTGTGCCTTCAGAGGGCATTGGTGGAGCAGGAGGTTCAGGTGCGTTGGATTGTAGTGTTTCCGCAGCGGGAACTTGTGGTGCTGCCTTCTCGGAAAGTCGATCAGGCCGCAGTGTGTGTACCGTTTGGGATACTTCTGGAACTAGTTCATTGATGATCCACGGGCCAGCCGTTTCGCCACGTATTCGTTTCATGTAGTCGCTGATTTTTTGACGAGCGTACCGTTCACCACCAGCTCGTTTCATGAGAGCAGCCACAGCATCCAGGTGGTGGCCAAAGTTGCCCAACTGGTTGTGCGAGATTTTTCTGGGACGTCCGAAGATAGGCAACAGCATGAGGCAGATTACGAAGCCAAGAAAAACGCCGTGCATGGTAAGAAGACTGACGGGCCAAACGGTCAACAATTCCATGCCTGAAGCAACGGGTGCACCGGAATTTGCGTTGCTGACGGTCAACGGTGTCCCGTTGTTATTCAAAAAACCAGCCCGCCGACGCGAGTTCTTGGCTGACGCGGCTTCTTCAATGATTTTGTCAGCGAGAAGCCGATTTGATTTTTGGGTAAGCCCAAAATTCGACAGCAGAGAACCTGACGCGACCACGATGATCCGTGAGCCATTCCAATTTTGGGAAGTGACTTCAGCCACATAAACCGTGCCGTTACTCGTTTTGAGCAATGGACGAGTTGTGTACTGAGATGTGCTCGGTTGAACTACTGCCGAGCCTTGTGATGTTTGCGGCGTGGTCGCTGTGCCTGGGACAGGAGTGATGATATTTGCTTGGGTTGCGGCCGTATTGACCGCATTCTCAATCGGTGTGAGGGGTGGTGCTGCCTTAACTTTGACTTGAGGGGTCCATGGGCCTTTGACCCCGTTGATATTCTCCGGTTGGGATAGTCGGTTGATCGTGAACCATTTGTACGAAGGTGCCTGACTTGCACTGAAGCGAATTTGCATCCTTTGAGTACGACTGGTGGCAGCACGCCGTCGGTATTCAAGACGTTTTTCGGCTGGTGCCAAAGCAGTGGTTGACATCCAGTATTCAGGTTCGCTGCCGCCGTCAGGGCTAATGTAAATCAGAGTGTGATTTGCCTGCTTGAGCCATGAATCAATCCACGCAACTGCTTCGGCATTAAGAGGCATGTCGTTTTGAGGAGCCCAAACCACGAGGTCTGTACTCTTCTTCAGCCGATCCGTGAATCTTGCGATGTCACGATCTGTGAACCCCGCATTCTCGAGTGCCTGGCGAAACGTGCCGTAACCGTTGATACTTGAATAAGCCGATTCTCCGCTTGTCTTCCCGTAGTCGGTGGATAATTTTGAGCAGCCGACCGTAATTGCCACGCAACACGTAAATGCTATTGTCAGGAGCCTGTTGTTAGCCGCTTTCATGCCGCTTCCCCCTGTTGTTCCTCAATCCCCGACTCCAACTGTTCGTTCAGTCGCCACGTGTCTGCAAATTCGCTGCGAGTGATCTTGTGCCGGCCAAAATAGGATCGTTCGAAAGAAGCAACGGTGGCCTCCAGGCAATTTGCTGCGTGCTTGTTTGTGGCAAGTGTTTCGCGGATGTACTTGCGGTTTGTCTTGCCCCGATTCAAGCGTAATATGCCACAACGATCAAGCAGCAAAAGTTGGTGAGCAAACAACAGAATGATCGCTTGGTCGTACTGGGCGGATTGCATCAATCGTTGAGCTTCGGAACGTAGGTTGACATCAGTGCGGCGTAATTCCTCAGGCAAGTGTTTCATGCGTTCCAAGGTTTGTTCGTCAGGAGTTTTTCCTGATAACGCGTGCTTTCCACCCTTCACGACCTTAGCTGTTTGCAAGTCGGCTCGGGAGAGTACATAGAATATTGCCCCCACCCCTGCCAGGACAATGACTGCGAGTGTCAGCCAGCCGAGCAAATTCAACGCAGTGAATCCGCTATTGAAAAGTCCAGTTCCCGTTGGCGTTCCATTATTTGCGGCCGTCGATGTTGATGTTGCCCGGCTTTTTGGGGCGGTTACAGGTTTCGGTTTTGGTAGCCAGCGACTATCCCGATTCAATGAGTCGTCTGTTCTTGGTTCAATGTCGATTGGTTTCAGACTGCTCTGTTCCGCGTCAAACCATGGGGTTGTGCGGAGCGCCTTACCGGTCGGAGAATCTGCATTGCCATCGGTTTGCTGCCCGACGCTGGTTGAACCGGGGCTGACCGACTCGGCACTGGTTAAACAGAAGAAAAATACGCAGAGCAACGCCATGCGTACTGGTCGGGGGTAACTTTGTCTCGCAGGAGCGTTCCCAATTGTGTTCACCGGCCTGCCCCCGAAGACTGGATGCTCTGTGCTGTCCGTTGAGGGGGGGCAGTATTTCCGGGTGGGGCACTTTTCGCAGAGGATGTTTGGGGAGTCGTGACTGCAGTGTTTTCACTCCCAAACTGTCGGAGCGATTCTGCACGCACAGATAGTTCAACTTCCCATCCTTCGAGTCGAATCCTTGTGTCCAGATAGTTCAATAATCGAATGATCACACTCGCACCCGCAACAAGCCACAAAGCCATTGGAAAGAAAACAAGCAGGACCGTCAGGTTCATGAAGTTCCAGTATCCCAGAGTGATCCCCCGGAGCCAAACGAGCGTGTAAAAACTACTCAACGTGATGCCGAATAGGATGAGCGAAACTGAGGCGAATCGACCGGTGAGTTCGCCGCTCATGGGTGAATGGAGCGATTTGGAACGTTTTTGCATGGTGATTACAGATTCGGATGAACTTCGTAGCGGACATTGCTCCAACAGCAGAATCTCCGGTGCGAAGGGGCGATTTGCCCGCACTACGGTAATCCAAAGCAGGATGAGCAGTGGAACAAAAATATCCCAGAACCCCGAAACAGGCCGACCCCAGCGCAGTGCGAGCAGGACCATGGTCGGTACTGCCAGTCGGTGTATTCCCAGAATCCAAAACCATCTGGTGAATTGACGTTTCACTTCGGTTGTGACGTACTTCCATGTGGGGCGTTTTTCAAAGACGGCTTGCCCAAGATAAAGGGTTGTGAATACACCTGCTGCGGGTGTCTGAAGTATTACCAACAACGTCATCCATATCAGGTAACGGGAAATTTCACCAAATGCTGCATCATCATCGAGTCCATAAATGGATTCCTCCCACGGAATCCATCCAATCAAGAGGGCGTTGAGAATCGCCCAGCCGATTGCACTCAAACTGAATCCAATCAGCAATGCCTCTGGATAGCGTCGGATCATCACCAGCGATAGGTCGCCAATCTCAGTGAACTTGCGTAGTCGGATCACCACATGGGTTTGGTCAAGCTGCATCAGGTTGATCTCCCGCCGATGATGCTGATCCCAGTTCGCCCGTTTCTCGCGGAAAACCAAGCACGACGAAGTAAAAGCTGATCAACCCAGAAGATAGGACCGACCAGACCGCTTTCACCAAATATGGCAAAGGACTTGGGGAGATGAATCCCTCGGTGAAGGCGGCCAAAGTGAATAGGAGTGCTGATGCCGCCATCACTGGAACTGCTTTGAAAGCGTTCACGCGAATCGAATCGGTGCGAGCCAAACCATTGGTGTAGAACAGCCCGAGGCCAATTCGCAGACCCGCGGCCGCTGCTAAAGCGATGGCCGTTAGTTCAAAAGGCCCATGTGCGGTCACGAACTCAAAAAAGTTGTCCCCACCGACGGTGTCAGGCCGTGCCATGTATCCGAACATGGTTCCCAATGCGACTGCGTTGTAGGCAAGCGATAATAGGCATGGAATCAGTAGAATTCCATAGGCAAAGCAACGCAGGCCGATCCCGGTATTATGCATGATGTAAAAACCGGACATCGAAACATAGTGGTCAAGTGATCCGACTAAGGGTTTTTCATAAGCATCTTCTAGTTGAGACAGTTGTTCCGTGCCGACCATGCGATCCGCAAATCCTGGGAACATGGCGTCGTTGCGGCCGAGGAACATGGCTAAGGCGAAGAGACCAAAAAAAACAATGGTGGAAACTCGTACGCAAGGATCGGAAAAAATCTGCTTCGGGGCAGTTTCAAAGATAACGGTAGACCAGCGTTGGGGCTCAAATTTGTCTGCCCTGTAAAGCTGGTTATGCGATCTTGCCACAAGCCGGTGGAGATATGTGATCGTTCCTGGCGGTAATTGATAAGCGTCTGCGAGGGCAAGGTCAGCGCAGGCTGCCCGGTAAAGTGTGGAGAATCGTGCGATGCCTTGTGCGCCCCGATGATGCTTGAATCCTGATTTGTCAGTTCGGCCGCGTATTTCCATCGCGTCGCAAAGCCGTTCCAGTTCAGACCATTGCACTCGCCGCTTTTCCAGAAGCTTTGCTACGTTCATCTTGGCTCCTCAGGGCGAGTTCGGGCCTTCTGAGTCATACCGGTTTCACTCGTGGCACGTTGATTGTCGGGGGCAATTTGAGTCTGTGATATCGGACGTTCTAATGGCTTGGCGTTCGAGAGGTTGCCTCCCGTTTTCGGCTTGGGGCTGACTTGTGAGGCCGCCTCAGTAGGTGCAATTGGATTTCCTGCGCCGCCCAACCGTCCTTGTGGTTTGTTCTGGTCACGACGCAGCGGGCTGAAACCAGCGAGGGGACCCAAGTCGGCCAAGTCGTCTGACGTATCCGTTAGAAAAACCTTGTAGTACAACGCGTACATCAAAAGGTCTGGATCAATGTCCGCCCGAAATTCAAATCGATCAATCAGCGGGATTGCAAGGTGACGAGCAATCTCGCGGCGGCGTGCTGGTGTCAGGTAGTGCCGCCGTTCAGCGTAAATCGCCAGTGCTTTTGCCATGCTGCGGCTGACACGATAATCTCCGGGGAAAAACGATGCCAAAGCGGGAACACGTGGGTCATCGACTTTTGCAACAGGTAATCGCCAGCCGCGTTCGTCAACAATGACCATGGTACCCGCGGCTAGGTCACCAAGACGCTGCATGCGGCGAGTTGAAATCATGGTCAAAAGGCCGATCATTCCTGTTGGAATCAAGAAAATCGGTGAAGCATCGGCCGTAAACGAGCTGAGAGCTACCAACGGTGCCAAGTCTGCAATCCGCAGTAAGTTTCTCAGCATCGCCCGCTTTCCACTAATGGGCCGACCTTCAGTGTCGATAGCCCGGATGCCACATGCCCATTTGCCAATCGTGCGACCGTTGAAATACGTTTCGAGAACTGTGCCGTAGAACCAACTGATCAGAAAGTAGAGAATGAATCCGGTGGCGAGAACGAACGAACTGAGACCCGCGAAACCAGCGACCAGTCCTGTCAATGCTAGGCAAACCACCACTAGCACGATCACGCCCCACCGGACTCCAACGTCGATCAAATATGCTGGTAAACGTCGAAAGGGGCCCGCCAACTGGTAATCGAAGGCGATGTTTTCCGGCGTTACCACCGCGATCGTGGTATCAAGTGCGGCAGGTGAGGCCATACGGCAGAGACAATTTCAAAGGCTGCGTGACGAGTTCGGTGCCCCCACATTATCGTCTGTAACGGCACCAATTTGCAACGGATACAGATGAGTACCGGGTGGATACACCGAAAAAGAAAAATGAAGGTTATCACGTTCGAAATTCGACTTTGGGGCACCTGCCTTCTGAATCAGATCACGTTTTCTGCCCTCGGTGCGATTGATAGCCAAGAGTTTAGGTTCTTTTCATCATCGCGACTATTACTAATTGGTGCGGCGTTCCCGAAGATGTGCCCCCCAGCAGTTGCTTCGATGACGTAAACTTATCACTCCGATGCATGCCCTCCGAAAAAAATGCAGACTCGTGTCTAAAACTCCCTACGAATCCCCAAATATTGTTGCCGAAACAGCATTCAGCGAATCAGAGAATGCAGGACCATCAGGCAGTCTTTCGTCTCGAGATCCGTACAGTCGCAACGAGTCTGGTATCCGCGAGCCACCCACCAATATTTGGGGAAGTCTGCGGTATCTCGGTCCTGGCTTCATCTTATCTGCTTCGATCGTTGGCTCAGGCGAATTGATTGCCACCACTATCGTGGGTGCAGAGGCTGGGTTCATGCTGATGTGGTTCATTATCTTCAGCTGTCTCGTGAAAGTTACCGTGCAAATTGAATTCGGTAAGCACGCGATCTGCTCGGGTGAGTCAACGATGGCTTCGCTCAACAGTTTGCCAGGTCCTCGGCTTGGCGCCGCAAATTGGTCCATATGGCTATGGCTCCTCTTGATGATCGGCAAGATGTTTCAGGTGGGAGGAATTGTTGGCGGGGTCGTGTTGGCCATCGGTGAATTTTTTCCCGAGCTGAGTCTGAAAGAAAATTTCCTGATGTTCAGCCTTGTGACCTATTTGATCGCAGCATCAGTTTCCTTGCTGGTTTTTAGAGGTTACTACCAACTGATCGAGAAAGCGTCCTTGATCATGATTGGATTATTTACGTTGTTCACAATGGCCTCCTTGTGTGCGTTGCAGATGACAGACTTTGCTATTTCGATCAACGAGTTCGCCTCGGGTTTGATTCCAAGTTTTCCACCAGAAGCTGTCGTTTTGATTGCCATCGGTGCATTCGGGATTACCGGTGTCGGAGGCGATGAAATCATGGCCTACAACTACTGGCTGCTTGAGAAGGGCTACGCCGCCTATGCCGGGCCTCGCAATGATTCTCAGGAATGGCAACGGAGAGCGAAGGGGTGGATACGCATCATGTATCTTGATGCAATGCTGGCGATGGTTGCTTACACGCTCATGACGGTGATGTTTTATTTGCTAGGGGCCGCCATTTTGAATCGGCAGGGCGTGGTACCCGAAAGTTCAGCATTGATTAGCACGCTCGGGACCATGTACACAGAGTCCCTCGGAACTTGGGCAAGGTCTCTGTTTGTGGTTGGCGCCTTTGTGGTGCTTTATTCGACTCTGTTTGCAGCGCTTGCCGCTTGGACGCGAATGTTTGCTGATGCGTTTTCACGAATTGGCATTTTCGATTTTGGAGATGAGAAGAAGCGACGCTACTACATTGCTCTTTGCGCATGGGTCATTCCTGCGATCTGGGCAAGTCTATTTCTGTTCTTTGAGAAACCCGCTTTGATGGTTGTTTTGGGAGGGTTGCCAACGGTTGTCATCCTTGTGATTGTTGTGTTCGCGGCACTCTATTTCCGCTACTGTCGTGTTACCGCTGGGATGTTGCCGACCGTCGGTTATGATATCGCGTTGTGGACGAGCTCAATCGCCATTGCGCTGGTCGCTGGTTACCTCGGCTACGAACTGGTGAATGATTTGTCGGAATGGGTGGCCCCTGTTTCCAAAGTTTCCGTCGTAGTGTCGTCGTAGTGTCGTCGCGCTGGAAACGGGGGCACGCGTGTTGCCCACCGATCATGGCGTAATCACACCGTGTAACGGTTCACTGTTTCGAGTACTCTCTACTTCATGTTGAATCAACAATTGAAAATCCGCTTCGGCGTGATCGGTACCGGACGAATCACGCGTCGTCTGGTTGCTGACCTGCAATCGACCGAAAATGTGGAAGTGACGGCAATTGCCAGCCGAACTCACGAACGGGCACAGTGGTACGCGGACCAATATGGAATTGCGTCTGCGGTCGAAGGCTACGAGGCGTTGTTGCAAAGAGAGGATGTGGACGCAGTTTACATTTCTTTGCCTCCCTCCATGCATGCGGAGTGGGCAATCGCGACTGCTGAGCATGGTTTGCATGTGCTTTGCGAGAAACCATTGGCATTGTCGGCCGACCAAGCGATTTCGATCGGTTCGGCCTGTCAGAATCGTGGGGTTCGGTGGCTGGATGCGACAGGGTGGTTGCACCACCCAAGGACTGACTCGTTTCGCGACTGGATCAGTGATGGAAGGCTGGGTGACATCGGACATGTCAGCGCCGCAGTTTCGTTCTATCAGCCTTTTCAGTCTGATGATCATCGGCTCGATGCGTCGCTTGGTGGAGGTTGCGTCTTGGACCTCGGTTGGTACGCTTGCGGTCTCGTACGTTTTGCGTGCGGTGGTCTTCCGCTTGAAGTTTCTGCCGATGTCGTCATCCGCGAGGGTGTACCTCAGCGATTAACTGCCATGCTTTGGATGGCTGGTGGAGTTACAGCGACGATATCGTGCGGCTACGATACGGCCACGCGTAAATGGTTTGAAGTTGCTGGAAGTACTGCTTCACTCATCTGTGATGACTTCACTCGTCCATGGGCAGAACGGCCCACACGGTGTTGGATACATGAGGCATCAGGTCAGGTGGAAGGACATACCTTTGAAGGTAGTCAAGAGCGTGTGATGATTGCACGGCTTGTTGGTGAGCAGTCGTTAGAGAAGTGGCAGGAAATCGCGATCGATACGCATTTGATTCTCGATGCAATCAATGCTTCTGTTGCTTCCGATGGAAGCAGGGTTCCAGTTAGGCAGGTTATTCAATAGCAGCACATCGTTGTGGTGTTGGCTGTGAAAACATCCGCCAAATTGAAGGATTAGCATTCCTGTTCGTATTGATCGCGGATGACTTCGGTGCAAAAACGTTCTTTAATGGTGTTATTTGTATCGGGCTGCGGTTTTTTGTGCCATTTGCGAACAGATAATAAAGATAATGGTAATGCTGGCGAATCACCCGTCATATGCTGTTGTACCCAAGATCGGAATCTCACCAGATGATCAGACTTCCCAAAGTGGCGATTGCTAGCCTTCGCTGGAGTTGGTTTGCATTATTGGTGTTGCTTACCTTTGGTTATCTGGTGGCAGGCCTGTCTGGTAGTCGTCAACGACTAACAGGAGTCGCTTCGGATTCGAAGGCCGTAGCCTCTAAGAGCGTGCCCATTGTCAACAAGAATGGGCCGTCAATTTTGTCCTCGGTTCAGAAGGTCAACACGGATTGGAATCAGACATTGGCCAATCAGGGTTTGGATCACGCAAATCCGGCCAACTGGCTGACGGTCTGCCGACGATTGTCACTCGCATTGGTCGGCAATGGTTTGTCGTTGGAAGAAATTCGGGCTCTCGAGCAAATTCAAGAGTCGAAGCGTGAACGCGTGCATCTGGAAAACCTTTTGCAAGACCAGCGTTTTCATCACTACTGGGCGGAACGCTGGAGCCGATTCCTGGTCGGGACTGATGGCGGACAGTTCATTGCTTACCGTCGTCGTCGATTCCGCATTTGGTTGGCAGAGGTGTTTGCTGCGAACGAACGTTACGACCGAATGGTGCGGGAGTTGTTAACCGCAGAGGGACTTTGGACTGACAAACCCCAAGTGAATTTCGTGACGGCTACTTTTGACAGTAACGATGGTAGTGCTGATCCGATTCGTCTTGCGGCTCGTACCTCGCGTGTGTTTCTCGGTTTGCGGATCGATTGCTTGCAGTGTCATAACGATTTTTTGGGAAATGTGAATCTGGGTGATGAGCAGGAGCCACGCGAAGGAATGCAGCAGGACTTTCACGAACTGGCAGCTTTCTTTACGAGTGCCAAAACAAATGGATTGCAGGGTGTGCGGGATGGCGTCGTCGACTACTCGTATAAATATCTGAATGACGAACAGGAAACGGATGTGCAGGCCGGAGTCCCTTTCTTGCCTGAACTGTTGCCCGAGAAAGGAAAGCCGCGTGCTCGTTTGGCAGCGTGGGTCACGCACCCAGAGAATATTCAGGCTGCACGTGCTGCAGTCAGCCACGTCTGGGCTTTGATGTTTGGCCGGTCCATGGGAGAAACTGTTGATAATCTTCCCCTTGATGAGTTCAGTCACCCGATGATGGACACCATCGCTCGTGACTTTGTTGCCCATGGATTCAACATGAGAAGACTGATTCGTGTGATCGCTGCATCGGAAGCTTTCAGAGTTGACAGCAGATCAGAATTTGAGATCACACCTGAGCATGAGCTGAATTTTGCTGTGTTCCCGTTGGTACGTCTTCGGCCAGAGCAAGTGGCGGGTTCGATTATTCAGGCAGCACGGATCAAGACAACGGATCGTGATTCGTCTTTTGTTCTGCAGCTGCAGACCATGACTGGAACGAACGACTTTGTGACGCAGTATGGTGATGTCGGTGAAGATGAATTCAATAGCGACAGTATTACCATTACTCAGCGATTGCTGATGATGAATGGCAGTCTGCTCCGCGAATTGGTTGAAGCCAATCCAATTTTGAACACATCATCGCATGTGGGAATGTTTGCTCGTGACAGCGCACATGCGGTCGAAACAGTCTATCTTTCCGCATTCAATCGCTATCCCACACCGGCTGAGAAAAAACACTTCGTTTCGAGGATTGACTGTTCGGAGGACTCAGGCAAAGCGATCGAGGATCTCGTTTGGATCCTGTTGAACAGCAGCGAACTTGCGTGGAATCATTAATTGTCGGGAATGCCCAGGTGATACCTATGTCTTTACAAGAACAATCCAATCAAAGCCAATTCTGTGATCGTCGGACGCACCTATCACGTCGAACATTGTTAGGTGCTGGCGGGGGCGGGATCCTGATGTCTTCCATCGCCCGACGATTGGCTTGGGCAGATGAGCAGGGAGTAACAGACCCCGCGCGGCCGAAAAGTGTCATCCTGTTGTGGTTGGGAGGTGGCCCCAGCCAGTTAGAGACTTTTGATCCGCACCCTGGTGGAGTTTATGGTGGGGACACTTCAGCGATCCCAACGTCTGTGAACGGCTTGCAGATTTCGGACTTGCTGCCACAGACCGCCGAGCAAATGCATCTGACCTCGTTGGTTCGTAGTGTGACAAGCAAAGAAGGCGACCATGAACGTGCCGTTTACAACATAAAAACTGGCTACCGCCCTGATCCTACGTTGAAACATCCGTCCGTCGGAGCAGTTCTCTGTCATGCTGATCAGGCCGGGGCTGACATTCCACGTCACATTTCCATTGTGCCGAATGGTTCGCCTGGGCGAGGCGGGTATCTGGGGGCAGCTTATGATGCATTTAAAATATATGATCCTGCCCAGCCGGTTCCTGATATACGTCGTTCCGTACCCGAGTCTCGTTTCGACCAACGTGTTGCTGATCTTTTTGATGTGGTCGAAAGTGAATTTCAAAGGGGAAGACTCCGGCATTTAGAATCAAAAAGAACGCTTCATCAAACAGCGACTGATGCCGCACTGAGGATGATGTCAAGTCAACAATTGGATGCCTTTGACGTGTCATCTGAGTCAAAGGAAGTTCGCGATTCTTTCGGTGACAGTGCGTTCGGTCGTGGTGCACTTGCTGCTTCACGCTTGGTCGAAGTCGGTGCACGTTGCGTGGAGGTGACATTAGGAGGTTGGGATTCGCACATTACGAATCATTCTTTGCAGTCGTCAGCGTGTGGGAAACTTGATCCAGCCTTGTCAGCCCTGCTGAGGCGTCTCGAAGAACGTGATTTGCTTGATTCGACGCTTGTCATTTGCGGTGGTGAATTTGGGCGGACTCCTAGAATCAACCCAGCTGAGGGACGGGATCATTGGCCACATGGATTTTCAGCTCTTTTTGCGGGCTGCGGCATTCGCAGGGGAGGGATCCACGGCGCCACCGCTGCAAAGCCTACCCTCGATCCTGAAAATCCCATGGCTGATATTACAGACGCGGTGAGTGTTGGCGATTTGCATGCGACAATTCTGTCAGCATTGGGTGTCGATTATGAAGAGGAACTGGAGACGCCAATCGGACGTCCTATGAAACGCTGTGAGGGAAAGCCAATCGAGGCGATTCTGGACGTTTAGTCCTTCGCCATTGTGGTTTGCCGTCTTGCCTTGATCACGTGACCAATGTTTTCAGCATCCAGTTGCTTCTTTACGCAGGCTGGTTCGAATTTGCCAGTGTGAGTGCACTGGACCCGTTAAGTGGACTCATCGCTTGCCTCTTCCGCTGCTCTTGGAACGGTTTCTGATTCGCAGGTGCCTCGCGATCAGGCGACCAGGCATCAGGGGAGATGAGGCATCAGGGGATCGGTAGCTTGAAAATCCACGCCTCGTGGAATCAAGCGTCACAAGCAATTCATGTTTGAGCCTGCGGTCTGCTTCGTGTGCGCCGACCTGATAAGGTAGGCTTGAGGTCAGCGGGTAACAAAGAATGCAGGGTTGCTCTGTTCGTGAATTGATGAAGGTCAGTGAGGATTGGTACTTTGATGAAACTTGTTTTATTTGGTTTGCTGGTTTTTCCTGTGGTTGCCATGTCTCAGGACCTCAGTTGGCCTGATCCGGTGGCGAATCACGTTGTTCCACGTCAGAGTACCGCAGTGACTCATGGGCCAGTTCTGGGCGATGTGACCATGAATTCTGTGCGTGTCTGGCTTCGTGCTGACTCAGAGGTTGAATTTGATGTTTTGATTCGTCCCAATCGTCCGCCTTTCGACGGTGCTGATGTGCACCGCGGACGAACGCTGAAGGCAGAGGACTTCACCGGATTTGTTCAGGTTGGCGATTTGCTTCCCAATACGGAGTATGCGTACGCCATCCGAATTGGAGACGAGGTCATTGATCTGCGATCGGAATTCAAAGATCCGTGGCCGACCTTTCGCACCTTGCCGGGAAAGAGCAGCTACGAGCATAAGTTCAATCCAGAGGGGAAGTTCAATTTCAGCTTCTCAATTGGTGCCTGTCAGCGGCAGCGTTCACCTGGGAAAACGTATGGGATTTATCCCAATCCGCCTGCGTTCAATACGATTTGGGAAAAGCATCGACATCGGGTTTCTTTTCACATCGTTAATGGTGACTACAGTTATGAAGAAACACTCGATGGTTCGGCGGCAGGTATCGAAAATAACTACAAACTTTATCTGGATCGTGGTCGTTCACTGAATCGGTTGTTGCGTTACGTGCCGATGCTGACAATGTACAACGACCACGAGGTTACCGACAACATCGACGGCAGTGGCGAAGTGGGGTTGGGTGATGGGAACTACCTCGTTCGCGATCCAGCGATACGTGTGTGGCAGTACTATGCGGACTGGGCCAATGGTGAGCACCAGCAGCGAGCCCCGGTGCAGTTCGGAAAAGCAATTCTCGAGAAGTCATCAAATGTCCTGCATGATGCAATGGCAGATTTCACAAAATTGGATTTGCGGCAGGTGAGCACCTTGCACATGGGACCATTCTTGAAAGGGGCTGCCAAGCCATCTGCCGTGACCCGTGGTGGTAAAAATGTGGGGGTCTATCGAGTGAAACGCGTTCTGGATGCGACTCACTTGGAAATTGAACCGGCTGCAAAAGTCTCCGGTCAAGCTCCCTACAGTATCGGCACTCATCATTACTTCGACAAAGTGGTTGGGAATTGCCACTTCCTATTCCTCGACACGAGGGGTGAAAGAAGCAAGTTCAAAGGTGTCGATCATGCCAAAGATAAAGATCGGCATGTTTTGGGTGACACGCAGAAAAAATGGTTCATCGAAACCGTGACACATAGTTCGGCTGAGTTCTTGTTCGTGGTCTCGCCTGACCCATGGTTCATCTATCACAGTGCCTATCACATGCGAGGCGAGAGTACCGAATCAAAAGGGGATGGCTACTGTGGCTACGTTCATGAGCGTGAAGAGTTGACTGAGGTGCTGGACCAACTCGATAAGCCTGTTCTGTTGCTCACGGGTGACGTGCACCATCCTGTGGCGGCTCAGATTACTGACAACGTTTGGGAGTTTCTTGTGTCACCTGTGAACTCTGCCAATCACCCGATTGGAACCGCTGGCTTACCGCCGCTGGGAGGCTGGTTTGACAGCGAAGGCCGCACCATCAAAATCAAATGGCTGGGAGGGTATCCCGATAATGTGCATTATCTGCGGCAACGGCATACCGTGTACTCAGTTATCTCGGTCAATAACATCGTGAAAGCAGGTCGCCCGACGGGGCCTGGTTATCAATTTGTGGCCTATGACGAACCGCAAGTCGTCGTCACGTTCTATGACGGCTATAGCGGCGAAATGCTATATAGCGAGGGCATTTCGACGCTCGATGCCAAGAAGCCGAGTTCACCAGCGGAAAAGAAAAATCGTTTCGGTCATTGGAATCAATGACAGTCGTACCGGATAGCTTGACCTCTAGCAACAATGAGCGAACTCAGCGGCATCGCATCTGCAACGAATGAACTGTAAGAGTATTTCATGAAATATGTAGCATCCTCCCCACTTCCGGTCTCGGTGGAAGATGCGTTTGCCTACCATGAACGCCCAGGAGCGTTGCAAAGGCTGGTGCCACCTTGGGAGTCTGTCGAAATTGAACGCACTGACAACAGTCTTGCTGTTGGCAGTAAGGTAGTCCTGAGGACGTCGTTGTTCGGTGTGTCAATCCGATGGGTGGCACAGCACACCGAATACGAGCCTCCACATTCATTTGCTGACACACAGCTATCGGGGCCGTTTGCAGCGTGGAATCATCGTCATCATTTCAAAGCGATTGGTGAGCATTCTTCGCTGACTGACGAGATTGAATTCGAGGTTCCGCTTGGTACGTTGGGTAGCTTTTTGGGAAGCGGAACTGCTCTTGGAAAAATCGAATCGATGTTCGCTTATCGGCATCGTGTTACACGTGATGATTTGACGTTGCAGGCTGACCACCCAATGACGATGAAACGAGTTGCTGTTTCTGGTAGCACGGGTTTGGTGGGGCATCAACTCAGTTCAATGCTGACTCTACTTGGGCACGAGGTCGTTCCCATTGTTCGCAAGGCAGCCAGTGGAACTGATACTGAGTCGAATGCGATTGCTGCCTGGTCAGGCGAGGCAGAAAAATTATCTGATGCCGATGTCGTTGTTCATCTGGCAGGCAAGCCAATCGCATCTGGTCGATGGAGTGCCGAGACCAAACAGAAAATTCGAGATAGTCGTGTTGAAAAGACTCGCTCGCTCTGTGAATCATTAGCCAAGCTGGATCGAAAGCCAGGGGTGCTGATCTGTGCATCGGCAACGGGCATTTACGGTAGCCGAGGTGATGAGGTGCTCGAAGAATCCTCGGCATTGGGAACTGACTTTCTTGCGGAGGTCGCTCACGAGTGGGAAACTGCTTGTCAGCCCGCGATTGACGCCGGGATTCGTGTGGTCAATGCACGATTCGGTTTGGTGCTGTCTCCCAAGGGAGGTGCATTGCAGAAAATGTTGCTGCCGGCCAAGTTTGCTGGTGGCTCACTCGGAAATGGCAAGCAGTGGTGGAGTTGGATTGCGTTGGATGATGTTCTGGGAGCGATCTATCATGCCATTGCTGAACCTGCGTTATCCGGTCCTGTTAACTTTGTTTCGAACGATCCGATCACCAATGCTGACTTTGCGAAAACATTGGGCCGTGTGATTGGGCGACCGGCGATATTCCCCGCCTTTGCATTTATGTTGCGGGCCGCGATGGGGGAGATGGCGGATGCCTTGTTGCTGTCCAGTGCACGCGTGAAGCCAGGCAAACTGACAGATTCCGGTTACAGATTCCGTTTCAATGACCTGACGCAGTATTTGCAGTACAGTCTTGGTAGTGAACGACTTGAGTCAGTGGAATGAATGGATCAACCCTGTTTGTCGTTAATCTGATCGCGACTTGGTATATGGTCGGTCTGATCTGGATGGTGCAGATCGTGCATTACAACATGTTCGATCGTGTGGGTGCTGGACAGTTTCAGCAGTATGAGGCTGACCATAGTCGGCTAATCACTCCGATCGTTGGGTTGCCGATGTTATTTGAGTTGGTGACCGCACTCTTGTTGATTGTCACTGCTCCTGACAGTTTTCCGCGTTGGGCTGCGGTTCTCGGGGTTGTCTTGATTGTCCTGATCTGGCTCTCCACGGTGCTGCTGCAGATTCCTTGCCATACCCAATTGCTTGATGGCTTCGATGAGGCGACCTATCGTCGGTTGGTTTCCAGCAATTGGATTCGCACAATTTTGTGGACTGGTCGCGGTGGTCTGATGGCGTATTACGCGGCCATCGCGATGCAATGATGTAGTGCATGGGGAAAATAGAAGTGTGGCGACGTGTTTCATTCGCTGCCACAAGTTCTCACGCCGCCATGCGGCATTTCCCGGCGAGAACGTGAAGCCTGTGCTTTTTACTTTTTCGCGATGGCTTTTACCACTGCATCGCCCATGTCAGCAGGCGTTGGAGCAACGACAATACCAGCGTCTTCCAAAGCGGCCACTTTTTCTTCTGCCGTGCCTTTCCCACCACTGATGATTGCACCTGCGTGTCCCATGCGTTTGCCAGGAGGAGCGGTACGGCCTGCGATAAACGCGGCGACTGGCTTGGTAACGTTTGCTTTCGCAAAGGCTGCTGCTTCTTCCTCGGCGGATCCACCAATCTCACCGATCATCAGGATCGCTTCTGTCTGCGGGTCTTCCTGATAGCGAGCAAGCAGGTCGATGAAGCTGGTTCCGACGATCGGGTCGCCACCGAGTCCAACGCAAGTGCTTTGGCCAAGTCCAAGGTTGCTTGTTTGCCAAACTGCTTCGTAAGTTAACGTACCACTGCGGCTCATGACCCCCACTTTGCCAGGGTTGTGGATATATCCAGGCATGATCCCTATTTTGCACTCCCCTGGCGTAATCAATCCGGGGCAGTTTGGTCCGATCAGGACGGAACCGCTGGCTCGCACCTCCTCGTAAACTCGAACCATGTCGAGGACAGGGACTCCCTCAGTGATCGCAGCAATGACTTTGATTCCTGCATCCACTGCTTCAAGTATTGCATCTGCAGTGAATGGGGGCGGAACGAAGATCATGGTGGCGTCAGCACCGGTTTGGTCTACCGCTTCTTCCACGGTATCGAAAACCGGGATGCCTTCGACATTTTGACCACCTTTGCCAGGTGTCACACCGCCGACCATCTGGGTTCCGTACTCTCGGCATCCGAGCGAATGGAAGGTACCCGCGTTGCCTGTAATGCCCTGACAAATGACTTTCGTGTTGCCGTCAACCAGAATGCTCATGTTCGAATCGTATTGTAAAAATGGGAGTTGATTCGGAGTGTCTTGTTATTGCTCGTAGTCACAACGACTTGTTGTGTTTACTCAGCCAACCGCTGCGACGATCTTCTTCGCTGCGTCCGTGATGTCTGTGGCGCTAATGATGTCGACATCACTGTCAGCAAGCATTTTGCGGCCTTCTTCGACTTCGGTACCTTCGAGTCGTACAACCAGTGGGACGGTAAATCCAACGGTCTGGCTAGCCTCGATTAATGCGGCTGCGATGGTCGTGCACCGAGCGATACCACCAAAGATGTTGACCAGAACACCCTTGCAGTTTGGATCGGACAACAGAATTCGAAATGCTTCTGTGACTTGAGCGGCGTTTGCTCCGCCCCCCACATCAAGGAAGTTGGCAGGTTGTCCACCGTGGTACTTGATGATGTCCATGGTCGACATAGCCAGGCCAGCGCCATTGACTAGGCAACCGATGTTGCCTTCCAGTTTGACGTAACTGAGTCCAGATTCACTGGCTCTCACCTCACTTGGTTCTTCTTCGGACAGGTCCCGCAGTTCCAACAAATTCTTGTGGCGGAATAGGGCGTTACCATCGAAGGTGATTTTCGCATCCAGTGCAATCATCTGATCGTCACCAGTGATCACCAGTGGGTTGATTTCCGTGAGCGAGCAGTCGTAATCGACAAAAAATCGGCAGATGGCTGGCATGAAGCGGGCGGCGGCTTTTGCTGCAGTTCCTGTGATCCCAAGTTTTTTGCACAGTTTGCGGACCTGAAACCCTTCCAGTCCGATCGCCGGATCAAAATGTTCCTTGAAAATCAACTCAGGCGTTTCCTCAGCGACCTTCTCGATCTCGACGCCGCCTTCCGTGCTGGCCATCAGGACCGGTTGGGAGGAGGCACGGTCGAGAACAATGCCGAGATAAAGCTCGCGTGCGATGTCGCAGCCGGCTTCGACAAACACCTTATTGACTGTTTTGCCTTCGGGGCCGGTCTGGATCGTCACCAACGTTTTGCCGAGCAATCCCGCGGCGGCTGCGTGAACCTCGTCGGCGCTCTTGCAGACCACCACACCTTTTTGGTCAGGATTGTCCAGTACTGTGCCTTTTCCACGCCCGCCGGCATGAATTTGCGATTTCACCACCGCAATAACGCCTCCGAGTTTCTCGTAGGCGGTGACGGCATCCTCGGGCGTAGTGGCTACAATTCCCTCCAGAACTGGCACACCAGCTTGGCGGAATAACTCTTTGCCCTGATATTCGTGGATCTTCATCGAATGATTCTTAGCTGTTAGGTCGCGTCGTACAAATTTGCGATGTTCGAAATATACGCACCAGCATTGAGGTCAGGAACCACGGGCAAGACGTCCTCGCTCGAAGTTTTTAAGATCATTGCCCAAACATACCCGTTCGAAGTCGGTTTTCACCGTTTTCGGCTCCAAAAGATGATGTACCCGGAAGCAAGCATGAACAAGGTAGCCGACAAATCAGGGCTTGTAAGACTTGACCCTCGTGATAACGTCACAGTCGCTACCGAGCCGCTGAAACGGGGTGAATCAGTTGGGGTTGGTGGGCTCGATCTGATTGTTGCCAACGATATCCCCGCAGGCCACAAAATGGCCGTCTGTGCGGTTCAGGTTGGCGAATCGATTGTGAAATATGGGCAACCGATTGGGATGGTCACCAAAGACATCAGCGTGGGGGATCACGTTCATGCTCATAATCTGACAGATTATCACGTCGTTTCTGATGATTTGAGCACGGTCAATCCACCGCAGTCACCGGAGCCGATATCGCGGACATTCGAGGGCTTTTGCCGACCCGATGGGCGGGTGGGCACGCGAAATTATGTTGCAGTCGTGTCCACAGTGAACTGTAGTGCCACCGTTTGCCACCAACTGGTTGCCCGATTCACTCCGGAGCGAATGCAACGCTGGCCAAATGTGGATGGTGTCTTTGCTGTGACACACACCACGGGTTGCGCGTTGGAATACAACGGGCTCAAACACCAGATGCTCGGACGGGTTTTGGCAGGGTATTCCCAGCATCCCAATGTTGGCGGATGTCTGGTCGTAGGGCTCGGATGTGAGCAGACGACTGGGGGATATCTTCAGCAGCACCATGGCGTCGTTTCGCTTCATGCCCCGGATGGAACGCAACTGACCCAGGATAGCGGGATACCGATGTTGACCATGCAAACCGAAGGCGGAACCCGGCAAACCATCGAAAAAGCGGATGTATTACTCGAGCAGGTGCTCGATCGAGCCAATCAATTCGAAAGAGAAACCGCAGACGCATCGCACCTGAGCCTGGCGGTGGAATGCGGAGGCAGTGACGGCTACTCAGGCTTGACAGCCAATCCTGCTGTTGGTGTTGTGTCCGACCGAATTGTGGCGTGTGGAGGGCTCTCGGTAATCTCAGAGACCACCGAACTTTATGGAGCCGAGCATCTGTTGGTCGCACGTAGTCGATCACCAGAAATAGCAAGAAAACTGTTGGACAAAATTGAATGGTGGAAAGAGTACGTGGGGCGATATGGCGGGAAAATTGACAATAATCCCTCGGTCGGCAATAAGGCCGGCGGTCTGACCACGATCACAGAGAAATCGCTTGGTGCTGTTTCAAAGAGTGGCGGTACGGCGTTGGAGGCGGTGTTCGATTACGGTGAGAAAATGAATGCTCGCGGTCTGGTTGTGATGGACTCGCCCGGATTTGATCCGGCAAGCGTGACTGGCAAAGTGGCGGGCGGCGCGAATCTCGTCATGTTTACCACTGGACGTGGTAGTTGCTACGGATGCAAACCAACTCCGGTGATCAAGATTGCCACCAATACGAATCTTTTCCAGCGTATGCGGGAAGACATGGATCTGAACGCAGGGTGCATTCTTGAGGGGCGGGACTTGCCGTCCGTTGGAGATGAGTTTTTTGAGTTTGCTCTGCGAGTCGCAAGTGGACAGCAGACATGCAGTGAAATGCAAGGATTTGGCGACCATGAGTTCGTGCCTTGGACCGTTGGTCCGACTGTTTGAGTTGGTTGATTTAAACAAGCAAAATCTGATCGAAGGATAGTATTCGAAATGACTAGTGAAAAACCACGTGTTGTGATTACTGATTTTATCAATGACTCGTTGGAAATAGAGCGTGAGGTGTTGGATGGTGTCGCTACGGTCGAAGCGTACGATGCGTATGATGAAAGTGAGCTTCACGGAAAAATCGATTCAGCCGATGCCGTCATGCTCTATCACAATTTGGCTCTGTCTGCTGAAACAATCCAGCGACTTCAGGGTTGTAAACTGATCGTTCGCTGTGGGGTTGGATTTGATAATGTTGATCATGTCCTTGCCGGGCAACGTGGAATTCCGGTTGCAAATGTTCCTGATTACGGGACCGAAGAAGTCGCCGACTCAGCTATCGGAATGTCACTGGCACTGACACGTGGGATCAACTTTTACAATCTGAGAATGCGTTCACAGCCCGATCCATGGATGTACCACGTGTCTTCTCCCCTGTATCGGCAACGGGGGCGTGTGTTCGGTATCGTTGGTTTGGGAAGAATTGGTACCGCGACTGCTCGTCGTGCGTTAGCGATGGGAATGGATGTTCGTTTCTACGATCCATTCAAACCTGATGGATATGACAAGGCTGTGGGGGTCACGCGTGTGGAGTCTTTGCAGCAACTGATGAGTGAATCATTCGTGCTCAGTTTGCACTGTCCGCTGAATGAGCACTCTCACCATATGATCAATTCTGAGACACTCAGGTGGCTGCCGATGGGCAGTTATCTGGTCAACACATCGCGAGGAGATGTTGTTGATACGGATGCGATTCCAGCAGCGATCGAAGAAGGACGCTTGGCGGGGGCAGCGATCGACGTGATTGCCGAGGAGCCACCCAGTGTCAAAAATCCGCTGTTAGTTGCTTGGCGTGATCCGGATCATCCGGCACACGAGCGATTAATCATCAACCCGCATTCGGCTTTTTACTGCGAAGAGGGTCTTGCTGACATGCGACGTAAGGGGGCTGAGGCTTGTCGTCGTGTTCTGACAGGGCAGATGTTGCGAAACGTGATCAACGAGCCGATCAAGTGAGTCGCGATGACCCCCGCGAGCGAATTCCCCAATCGGAATTTCACGGCATTGCGGTCTGAATACCTTGCGGGCTGGTGCGCAGGTACTGATCAGTGTCTCGGTACTGATTGATGTGTTCCTACCGCAAGGTGATTGTTTTGGCAGGGTTTTCAGCAACCGTTTTATTGCTTTCGCTATTTGCCTCGAATCCACGCGTTTCACGGTATGGCTTACCGACGCGTTGGACGAGGAACCAAAGTGTCAAGGTCACGGCGAGGATAGAAACAATGGCCGCCATTCCTTCGCGAAGAAGCGCAGCTTGCATTTCGAAGACCGGAGCGTTTACTTTTTTTAGCCGATATTGGACTAGAACTAATAGATCCGTTGCCTGTTCTCCGGTATCACGGACTGCTCCCTCAGGTAGTTTGGTCGGCGGGTCTGGTGGGTCTGTTCTAGGCGTTTGCGTTGCCTGGTTGGGAGCGTCGTTTTCGTCTATCGGCAGTTTTACGGGGTGCACTGCGGCGATCCACGGACCTTCGTAATAGGATCCATCTTGGGCATCAGCCAGTGGATCTTCGTAATCAATGTCACTGCCAGTTAGCAATCGCTGCATCAGGTCTGGAGAAATCTGGTACTTTTGACTCCCGGATTTGATTCCGACATTACGTCGGGCATCCATCAGTGGGTGCTGAAGAATTGTGCCTTGCGCCAACCCTTCGCGAGCTTCCAATAAGACTGCAATCTGATCGGATGCACCGTCGTTTTGAAGTAATTCAAAGTCTCCGAGATTCACGGTGGTGACGAAAATGGCGTCAGGCCGCGATCGGTCATCAGAGAGATAGATTGGTGTGCTGATTGCAACTTTCCAAAGCCAAGTTGCGGTGCTTTGGAAGGCTGCTGAGAGGTGGGGTGAAGTGATTGGATTTGAGTCGAGGATACCTGTTATTTCTTTTGGCTTGTCCACTCGCCCGCCATGAAAGTAGGTCCGGTAGCTGAAATTTTTTCCGACGCTGTTTTCTTCCGGCTTGATCTTATCCGTTTGCTGGTAAGCGATGCCAATGATCGTGCCACGCGCATCAGTCACAAACATGCTTGCCAGCCTGGGTTGGCGAGAGTCGATCTCTGGGTCGGTGTAAACTGCAAGTTGCTTCTGCAGCATTGCGTTCAATGTTCTTTGCTGTTCCTGCTCAAGTAAGCTGGCGCGGGCCGCCGTTGCTTCATGAGTTTTGGCGGGGACCCCCAAGTCAGCAATGTCCCGAAGGGCGGTCAGGACATTTTCTGTTTTCAAAGTTGTCTTCAGTTGTTCAATGAACGCAGGGCGATTGGCTTCCTCTTTCGTGACTTGGAAATATCGCTCAATCTCATTTTCAAGTGTCTTGGCTGCAAATGTCGCGGCGAGTTCATTGCTTCCCTTTGCTTCTGTGCGTAGGGCAATGAGCGTGCTTTTCCGAGCTTCAATGATGCTACGCGCCCCAAAAAAGCAGGTAGCCAAAAGCACGAGTAGTGGTCCCACAATACCCAGTAGCATCAATGGACGCTTGGCACGCGATGCATCGCGTCGTGTAAGATCTTGCAGGATTTGCTGCACGTTGGAGTAGCGGTGTTCAGACTTGGCTTGCAGGCACTTTGAAACGATTCTTCCCAGAGCACGGTCCACTCCCGGACATTCCAGATGAGCCTCGGGTGGGGGACTGGAGACAATTGATTCGCGATAACGTTGAAGGCGTTTCTTGAGTGAGCCTGCAGTGTCGAGTTGTTGGACAAAGGAGTCGTCTCTGTGAGGGGCTTTTCCTGTCAGCATTCGATACAGGATGGCGCCCATTGCATAAACATCCCATCGCACATCAGGTGATGAAGCGAGGTCCGCTTGTTCCGGTGCCATGTAGAACAGGGTTCCCAGTGCGGGAGTCTGGTCGCTGGACAGTCGACTTTGCCCAAAGTCTGCCAGTCGCGGCTCATCTTCGTCACCAAGCAGAATATTTGCTGGTTTCAAATCGCAATGCAGAACGCCTTTGGAATGGCAGTGGTCCAGACCAATGCACATTTTTCGGAACATTTCGACGGCTTGGTCTGTCGGCAAATGTTTTCGAACTTTCAGCAAGTCTTCCAACGATCCACCGCGGACCAATTCCATGACATAAAACGGGGGGTCGACATCCCAGCCAACTTCCAGAACCTGTACCACATATCGGTCAGCCGACATTTGCACTAAGTTCTTGACTTCACGGCTAAGCAGGGACCAGTTGACGCCACCTCGGTGCAAGTAGAACTTGACGGCTACGTCGCGACCTGTGTTGAGATCGCGACCAACCCAAACTTGCCCGAATGCACCTGCCCCGAGAAACTGCGTCAGGCGATATCCGGGAACATCAGCTGGCGGCGTCGTCGCCTCCATTGATAGTTTCTTGCTGGTCGTTTGACCGCCCAGCGTTTGATGTTCGGTAGGGTCGTATGGGTCGTTGTTCACGCCTGTTGTTGATTCCTGCGATGTGTCGTGCTGAAGAACAAACCTGTTGTCACCCTGTCTGCGATGCAAAAATGAAATGGTGCGATCAATCTGAGGTGTTCCACATGTCTATTGTAGCGAAAAGTTGGTCATTGAAATGTCAGGTCGTTTTGGCCCTGTTTCTTACCTTTGGGGGACAGGCCCACGCTCAGGATTCCGCTGTTTTGGAGCCTCTTGATGGTCGGGACGGACGCGATTTGTTGCTCAAAAACTTTCGGCCTCGGAATCAGTTGAAAGTCGCTGAACATCTCCGGACCAAGGCAGCATTTCCTGTCATCGATGTTCACACTCACTTTTTTTACAAGCTGCGCAGTAGTCAACAGGCGCTCGATGATTTTGTCGCAGTCATGGATCGAAACAGGATCGCAGTCTGCGTGTCATTGGATGGAAGCCTGAACGGACGATTGGAAGAACATCTGAAATTCTTGTGGAGTAAATACAAAGAGCGTTTTGTTGTCTTTGCGAATGTTGACTGGCGTGGCGATGGTGCAGAGGAAGATCCAGCAAGCTGGGCATGTCACCGTGATGGTTTTGCTGAACGGACCGCGAAACAATTGGCTGCGGCTGTTGAGAACGGCGTGAGCGGACTGAAATTGTTCAAGCGTTTTGGCCTTCAGTATAGAAATCCTGATGGCACTCTCATCAAAGTGGATGACTCGCGATTCGATCCTGTCTGGCGGGCCTGCGGAGAGCTTGGAATACCGATCATCGTTCATACAGCAGATCCTGCAGCCTTTTTTCAACCGATTGATGAAACCAATGAACGATGGGAAGAATTGAGTCGACATCCTGATTGGAGTTTTCATGGTGATGACTTCCCGTTACGCCGTGAGTTGCTGGCGGCTCGAAATCGTGTGATTGCTAGGCATCCAAATACCAAATTCATTGGGGCGCATGTTGCTAATCACCCTGAGGATCTTGAAGTTGTCAGTAAATGGCTTGACGAGTACCCCAACCTGTATATCGAGACCGCTTCGAGGATTTCCGAACTTGGACGGCAACCCTTCACCGCTCGGAAATTTCTAATTCAATATTCGGATCGTGTTCTGTTTGGAACGGATGGACCATGGCCGGAGGCTCGATTGCATATCAACTGGCGTTTTTTTGAAACTGCCGATGAATCGTTTGCCTACAGTGAAAAGGTTCCACCGCCTCAGGGGATGTGGCAGATTCATGGGCTGCATCTACCCGATGAAGTTTTGCAGAAACTTTACTTTGAGAATGCTTGCCGGTTGATTCCGGGTGTCGAGGCAAGGCTGATGAAGTATCGTCAAATCGAATCCAAGAAAGTCAAACCATGACAAAACCAACGTTCGCAATGTTGTCTTGTGCCTGTGGCGCCGAGCAGGTCGTGAAGGCGGAAATGGCCGAACAAGGGTGGCGTTTGGCATTTTCCAGGCCAGGCTTCGTCACTGCCAAAAATGACGATGACGTGCCCCTGCCTGAGGGGGTTTTTGTGCGGACCGCCTCGCGTTCGCTTGGGCAAGTTCGTGGCTCGGAAGCCAAGCATATGGTTGCGGAATTGGCGTTGAAACTTGCCGAGGCAGATCCAAATGGTCGAAGATTTGACCAGTTGCATGTTTGGCCAAAAGATCGGTTGCCGATCGGTCGTTTTGGTTTTGAACCTGGCGATGATGAAGTCTCGGCAGTGGTTGCTGATGCTGTGTATTCAGGACTACATGAATCATGGCTGAAGTGTGATGCGCCAAATCGGATTGCTCAGCCCGGTGACCGTGTTCTTGATCTGGTGCTGGTGGAACCCTCGCATTGGTTCATGGGGTTCCACGAAGCGACCGTGTGGCCCAGTCGCTGGCCCGGTGCAGTGCAGCCGATACAACCCGTAAACGAGCCGGTATCCCGGGCCTATTACAAAGCAGCTGAATCGATCACTTGGAGCGGGTTTGATATGAGACCCGGTGATTTGGCCGTCGAAATCGGTAGCGCACCCGGAGGTGCCTGCGGAAGATTGTTGGAACTCGGATTGAGAGTCATTGGTGTTGATCCTGCTGAAATGGATCCGCGAATCGTTCAACACCGAAATTTTCAGCACATTCGAGCGCGGGGAGGCGATCTCCCCCGACGGCAGTTCCGAGGCGCGAAATGGTTGTTGGTGGATTCGAATGTCAGACCTGATCAGACTTTGACAACAATTGAAAATATAGTGACGCATCGCCAAAGTGATTTTGTTGGACTGCTAATCACGCTGAAAATTGGAGAATACTCTTCAGCATCACTGATTGGAAATTGGTTCAACAGAATTGTCCGTTGGAAACCGACTAACGTCCAAGTTCGGCAATTGGCAAGAAATAAATGTGAAGTGTGCTTCGCAGTCACCATGCTGTGATTGTGAAGTATTGGCAGTCACCAAAAAGTTGTACCCTTTGGCTTAGGCGTGGTAGGTGACTGCCGATTTGTTCTCGACCCTGCGTCTATTGATTCATTGCAATGCTTCATGCAGAAATTCGCAGTCAGGCTTGTTAATGGCCTTGAGTCCCGTCATGTTCCACGGTCGTGGCAATCGTCCGTCTCCACGTTCGATGCTCGCTGATCTGCAAGGATTCCGTTACAGGGATCCAGACGAAGAGATCGCAGCGAACTTTTAACGGACTTTTTTTCGAGAGAACTTTGTTTTTTTCGATTTGCAAGCATTGGGAATTTTCTTCACCACTGTTGCGTACTTGCGTTTCGGTGTTTGGTTTTCACTCATTGCTTTCGGACCTGTGATTTGCCGTTGTTTTGCGAGCTTTTTTGTTTTCAGGGTCAGTCGGGGTGCTGATGTCGGGGGCACGTTGGGTTGTTGCAATCACAGTATTCGTAATTAGTGACTCGTGTTGCAGCTTTTTGTTCTGTCAGCTCAAGCTCAGGATTAATCTTGCGTCCAACCGAGCGTCGGCCCTAATCTTCCGCAGTTCAGTGGACCCCTACGTTCCTCCGATTGAATGAAATTGCCATGGACGGCTCTATCCGCTCACTTTGTTTATTGTTTGTTTTAGCGACCTGCACGGTTGCAAGTGTTTCTGACGTTTCTGCTGAGGAGGCTCAGTGGATTTGGAATAATGGGAGTCGTGTGGGCGTTGATGTCCCGCAGGGCGAAGTCTGTTTATTCCGTAAGCCGATCAATCTTCGGACGAAAGCGGCGGGGCGAATTGAAATCGCAGCCGACGACGAATACGAAGTGTTTGTGAACGGTAAATCGATTGGCAGAGGAAGTTCTGCCCGGCAGATGCAAGAGTATGATATTTCTGATTACTTAGAAGTCGGTCGTAATGTTGTCGCTGTCCGAGTCGTCAATACACATGGGAACACGGCAGCGATGGCGGCTCGGGTTTCCATTCGCCCCAGAAATGCAGGCAAGTGGTACACATTCAGCAGCAGCCCGTCTTGGCGTACAAGCACCGAAGAAAGCCCGATGTGGGAGACGGTGTTGTTCAATGATCGTCTGTGGGGCTCTGCAGCAGCCTTCGGCAAACTCGGCGACACCGTGCCCTGGGATCGTGATGTGGATGTCGTGGCTGAAAAGCAGACAGACCAGCGCGAGCGATTTCAAATTCAAAAGGGATTTGGAGTTCAGCGTGTCCTGAGCGACGAACAAGTCGGCTCGATCATTGCCATGACGTTCAATGAGTTCGGTCACATCATCCTTTCACAGGAAGATGGGCCTTTGATGCTCGTGTTCGACAAAGATGAAGATGGCATTCCTGAACAGGTTCGCACCTACTGCGATAAAGTCAAATCATGTCAGGGGATCCTGGCTCTTAATGGGGAAGTGTTCGTTACAGGTGACGGCCCCGAGGGTGCGGCACTCTATCGATTGACCGACGTTGATCGAAATGGAACGCTTGAGCAGGTCAAGGCGATCGTCAAGTTCAAAGGTAATGCTGGTGAACACGGACCCCACGGTATCAGGTTGGGTCCCGATGGGATGATCTATGTCGTGCTAGGGAGTCACACCCGATACACCGGGAAAGGTGGCCCCGGTGAGACGCTGCCAAAAGCTTACGAGGGAGATTTGCTTCCCCGTTACGAGGATCCCGCGGGTCATGGTCTTGGGATCAAGGCACCAGGTGGGACCGTGATTCGTACAAACGCCGATGGCTCGGTGGTTGAGCGTGTCGCTGGTGGAATTCGAAATGCTTACGATTTGGTGTTCCACCCCAACGGTGGCTTGTTTGTCCACGATGCCGATATGGAGTCAGATTTTGACACCGTCTGGTACAGGCCAACTGCCCTGTTTGATGTCACCGAGGCTGGAGAATTTGGCTGGCGAACTGGTTGGGCAAAATGGCCTGAGTACTATTACGATCGATTGCCAAACTTGCTCGAAACAGGCAAAGGCAGTCCGACCGGCGCCGTCTGTTATGAGCATTACATGTTTCCCGCTCGGTATCACAATTCAATGTTCCTTGCCGACTGGTCAGAAGGGCGGATTTTGAACGTTCGTCTGAAGCCACGAGGAGCCGGTTTTATCGCGGACAGTGAGGTGTTCCTGAAGGGACAACCGCTCAATGTAACTGACCTGGACGTTGGTCCTGACGGAGGAATGTATTTCTGCACGGGTGGCAGAGGAACCGCAGGTGGCGTTTATCGCGTCGTTTACAAGGGTGACATTCCTGATCGCATGAAAAATTTAGGAACTGGTATCGCGGCAGCCATCAGGCAGCCTCAGCTAGAGTCCGCATGGGCTCGCCAGGAGATTGCTTCGATTAAACGTGAGTTGGGTAACAGTTGGGGTCAGTTGGTAGCTGGGGTTGCGTACAGCAAAGACAATCCAGCCCAATACCGCATACGGGCAATGGATTTGATGCAATTGTTTGGTCCGGTCCCCAGTGAAGATCTCGTTCTGGAGCTTAGTGAAGCAGGCAATGAAATGGTGCGTGCTAAAGCAGCCTACATGATGGGCCTGCATCCAGAAGAGCAAAGTGCAAAACGTCTTGTCGAAATGCTTGCTGATAGTGATCCGCGTGTTCAGCGTGCGGCTTGTGAAGCGATTTTGAGAAGCGGTGGCTTACCCGAGACAGCTGAGGAACTGCTGCCGTTGCTCGCCGAAGAAGATCGGTCACTTGTCTTCGTTGCTAGAAGACTGCTTGAAAGAATGCCAGTCGAGGGTTGGCGAGACGAAGTGCTGGATAATTCGGATCCGCGAATTTCACTGGTTGGTATGCTTGCACTTGTAAATGCAGATCCCACATCGGAAACGTGTATGAAAGTTCTGAATCGCAGCAGTGCGATGATGGCTGAATTCCTGAGTGATGCGGATTTTGTTGATGTGCTTCGATTGTGCCAGGTTGCATTGCATCGTGGAAAAATCTCGCCGGACAAAGTAGTCGCTTTGCGAAATCAGATCGCCGAAGAATTTCCGGCTGGCGATACACGGATGAATCATGAATTGATTCGTTTGGCAGCGTATCTGCAGGCTGACGAGGTGGCTGAAAGGGCTTTGGAATACATTTCTGGTGACGATCCCGAACAGGATCGCACCTTGGTTGCCATGTGCCTGCAGTTTCTGTCAAACAATTGGACTGCGGAGCAACGTTTTCAAATCTTGAAGTATTACGAGAACGCTGCCAACGATGCAAAGTCCAACGCCTTGTCAATGTATTTGATGAATGCAACACGCGATTTTGCCAAGTCACTTTCTGATCAGGACATCATTGCGATTTTGGAACAAGGGGCTGTCTGGCGAAATGCTGCTCTTGCCGCGATTTATCGTCTGCCGCGACCTATTGATGCGTCCACCGCTGAGGTGCTTCGCAAGTTGGATCGAGAGTTGATTGCAGATCCGAAACCGGGTGATATCGAAAGACGTTTGCGGACGGGCATCGTTGCGATGTTCGCCACGGCGAAGGATGAAGAATCCAGTGCATACTTGCGAGGGCTTTGGAGAACAGAACCGGAGCGTCGTGCTGTGGTAGCCATGGCTCTGGCCCAGAAGCCAGATGGTGACAATTGGGATTACCTGGTGCGGAGCCTGAACGTCTTGGAAGATCAGACAGCTTCTGAGGTGATCAAGGCTTTGGGTTCCGTCGATGTTGCCACGGATGATCCGATGGCGATTCGACAGTTGATTCTGCTCGGAGTCCGGGCAGAAAAGAAGGGTGCAAGCTTTGAAGGCGTTGAATCCTTGCTTGAGCATTGGACGGGCATGCAGCGTCCAGAGAAAGCTGCGACCTCGATGAGGCCGTGGCAGAAGTGGTACGCCAAAGCAAATCCCGATCGAGTTCCTGCAGAACTACCAGATCCCGCTGACTCCCGGTGGGACTTTGAGCAACTTGTGGAGTACATGGAGAGTGACAAAGGGCGTTTTGGAGATCCTGCTCATGGGCGGGTAGCCTTCACCAAGGCAAAGTGTGCTCAGTGTCACCAATTTGGAAACTATGGTGAGGCGATCGGCCCGTCGCTTTCTGGCATTGGAAGACGCTTCACAAAGCGAGAAATTCTGGAGTCCATCCTGTTTCCAGCTCATGTCGTCAGCGATCAGTACGCCAGTAAACGTGTTCTCACGCTTGATGGCCGGGTGATCACGGGGCTGGTCAGCCAACGCAACGACGAAAATCTGGAACTGCGAGATGCCAATAATCAGGTCATCGTCATCAAGGAGCAGGAAATCGATCAGATTCTGCCGAGCAACAGCAGCATCATGCCCAGTGGCCTGCTGGATGAGCTCACTCTCCAAGAAATTGGCGATATGATGGCCTATTTGGGTGTTGTGCCTCCGTTGGAAGTCGCAACTCGCCCCTGACGGTTAGGCGGTCTCGATCAGAAAAATCTGAAATCACCCTGTCATTGATGGGGTGATTTTTTTTGGTCGGCACCTATTAACTGAGGTTTCGCCGCAAAGCCGTGCTTTAACGTCCAGCTTCCACCTTCCCAAGATTTGCTTTGGCGGGCAGAATACGGGCTTGTGAGCTGATCTCTGCTAATTGCGGAATCGGCCAAAGTCTGTGCTGCAGCCTTGCCTTGCCTCATCCCCGCTAGAACTGGGACTGATCGTGGAACGTCGTCTGATCACGTTCATCGTCGCTTCATCGGTGTTCTTCTTCGTTTATATCACTCTGAGGTCACGATTCGGTGCCCCACCAGTGAATCCAGATCCTGCTGTTGTGGAGGTTCCTGCTGATGATTCGCAGACGCCCGCTGTGGATGGTCAGGGGCAGAATCCCGTCTTGCCAGACCCAACGGGTAAGCAGGAGCCTGCGGATGATGGCACTGCTGCGACTGACACTGTTGCTGCCGAAATCAAAAGACCTGAGAACACAGAGTGGATGACCGTCGGTTCCATGGATGCCGATGAGGGGTACTACATGCTGGTGACGCTGTGTAGCAAAGGCGCTGGCGTCGAAAGAGTGGAACTCACCGAGCGGGGTAGCAACAATGAGTTGAAGTATCGCCGCGTTGATGTGACCAGCGGCTATCTGGGATATTTTGCCGGCAGCGATTTGGAAGACACCGATGGTGTGCTTGTGAATGTCGTGGGGACCGGAACGCCAGCCGCCACTGCGGGTATCAAAGTGGGAGACGTGATCGTTGGGATTGATGGGGTCGCAGTTGCATCTCGTGATGATCTTGTCGAGATGTTATCCGAAACGAAGCCTGGTCAAAAAATCGAGGTCGAGCTGACTCGAGCGGCGAAGACAGAGACATTGACTGCGGAATTAACTGAGCATCCGCTTGATCTTATGCGTCTAGCGAGAGACGGAGGGCCAGATCAGGTCCCGGGCAACCTCACCAGACTGTCTTGCTTGTTAACCTTGGCCAGGGTGAATGAAGAGCGAATTGGCGATGGGAACGTTTCGATGTCTGGCCTGACTGACCCCATGCAGTTGAATTGGGATGTCGTCAAAGAATCGGGCGGAGCATCGTTTTCCGTCGAGCTCAGCAAAGCAGAGATGGCTGCGGTTGGTGGAGATGCATTGAAAATCAGTCGTAGCTACAAGCTCTCGAAGGAATCTTATGCTTTGGATCTGGGTGTGCAGGTTGATAACTTAGGTGCAACGAAGCAGGATATCGGTGTCAGGCTCGAGGGTGCTAACGGAATCAGTCTTGAGGGTTGGTGGTACAGCACGAAAATCAGTCCGAATTGGGGTGGTGCCGCCGCTCGTGACATTGTTTACAAAACCAAGTCTTCCGGGCACGTGATGGTTAGTGGCTTTGAGTTGCTCAAGGCTGCGAAGAAAGAGGAAAGGCCAACTGCCAATCCGACACTACCGCGATTTGGGATGACGCCGCTATTGTTCGCGGATGATGGTGCTGACGATAGTCGGGACTTGAGCTACGTTGGAGTGGACTCACAGTATTTCACCGTCGCCTACGTGCCAGTCGAAGGCCAAAGCTCTTTGACCTCACTTGAACGTGGCGGAGCAGGTATCGCCTCGGATCCCGCAGGAATCATCAGACACCAAGAGCGAGCGGTCAATTCAACTTTCTATGTGGATACGCTGAGTGAAGAACTCGAGCCTGGCGAATCCATGCGTCAGGATCTTAGGCTGTTCGCAGGTCCCAAGTACACTGAGTTGCTCACCGAGTACGGATTGCAAGATTGCATCTACTATGGATGGTTTTCAGCAATTGCAAAGTTTTTGGGGAGCCTGCTTCATGGCTTGTCCGGTGTAGGAAATTACGCACTTGCCATCATCCTGCTCACTTTGATTGTTCGTGGGTGCATGTTCCCATTGAGCAGAAAAGCCGCTGTCAACGCGCAACGGATGCAGGAACTGGCACCGGAGATGAAGAAGATCAACGAAAAGTACAAAGATGACATGGAAGGAAAACTGAAAGCTCAGCGTGAGCTGCAACAGCGGGTTGGGTTCAATCCGTTGGCGGGATGTTTGCCCATGTTCATCCAGCTTCCGATCTTTCTGGGGTTGTATCGAACTCTCTCTGTAAATATTGAAATGAGGCAGCAGCCAGCATTCAGTTTCAGTGACTGGGCATCGAATCTGGCGGGGCCAGACAAGCTGGCCTACTGGGGTGATTGGCTGTGGGAGTACCTGTCCGGACGAGGTACTGGTTGGCTTGGCCCCTATTTCAACGTGCTGCCGGTTCTCGTTGTGGTGCTCTATCTGACACAGCAAAAGCTTTTCATGCCTCCTGCCACTGATGAGCAGACAGCAATGACGCAGAAGATGATGAGCATCATGACACTGATGATGGGGTTGTTCTTCTTCCGCGTTCCTGCAGGGCTATGTATCTATTTCATTACCAGTAGTTTCTGGGGAATTTGTGAGCGAATCATTGTCAAACGCACGCTTCCAAGTAAGAACCATTTTGATCTGGCTGGATTAGAAGGGGGGACCGGTGCTGCTCCGGTGAAGTCCCAATCGTTGGCTGAACGAATCCGAAGCCAAGTTGCCAAACCAGAGCCCACCTTCGAAAAGCCAAACAAGCGAAAGCGTCCGGGCGGTAAGAAAAAATAATCTGCGTTACCAGGCTCGTTGCTAAATCGTGAGCCAGTAGCAGATGGTGACTCTAGATGTAAAACATGCTTGCGTCGCCGTGTCGGGCACGCTCTACGAGCCCACTCAGTGTTGCCTGAGCGAGTACCCTACGCGAGGCGTCAGCTGCATCGTCCCATTGTTCTTGTAGCATCACGGCGATCGGTGTGTCCTTGGCTTCCGTGCGACAACCTGCTTCTTGCGAGCCAATGGCTTCGGCAATGTCCAATAGAGTGAGGGTGGCAGGGTCAACTGATAAGCGATATCCGCCTTGGCTGCCACGTATGCTCTGAACCCATCCCAACGCCCGCAGGCTGCGAAGAATCTGCACCAGAAATGGACCGGGGACACCATGTCGATCTGTGATTTCGCGGATTGCAACGGGCGAACCAGCATCACTTTGGATCGCTAGTTCAAGCATGGCAACGCAGGCGTAATGAACGCGGGCGGAGATGACCATTATGTTTCTCCACTGTTCAAGAAGAATGGAGTCCGCATTCAGTTTTCTTAAACCCACTCCATCGGCCAGCTCGTTCGTCTTCGCCGGCAAGAACAGCTCGAGTGCAGGGGTAGCAACCCACGCTCGGATAGCCTTGGTCGTGGAGGGTGTTGTAAGGGATTTTTTCATTGGTGATCAGTGACCAGACATCTTTCTTTGTCCAGTTAGCCAGTGGGCTGATCTTTACCAGTTGAAATTTGCGATCCCAACCCACAATCGGCGCTGCGGCCCGGTCTGGGCTCTGATCTCGCCGAATCGCACTCGCCCATGCGTGATGCCCTTTGGCTGATTCGTGAAGCACTTTCAGTTTTCGATCGAAGCAACATTGGTTTGGATTCGACTTGTAGACTGGACCGCCATTGGCCAATTCGTACTCAGCCACTGTCAGCTCAGGCAGTTTGTATTCAACTTCGATCCCGTACTTTTCCTTGACCCGCTCACGTAGTTCAAGTGTTTCCTTGAACTGATACCCAGTATCCAGATTGAAAATGGGCGTTTCGGGAGCAAGCTCTGACAGCATGTGAATGATGGTCATGCCTTCCGGGCCAAAAGCAGTAGCCATCGTAAATTTTGGGGCGAACCGCTCGACTGCCCATTTCAAAATCTGCTTGGGTGTCGCTGTTTCCAACGCTTGGCTTTCTCGCTCTAACTCTTCCAATAGCTCATCGGACGGGCACAAGGGTGGCGTGGCAGCCAACGCGCCTCGAGGTTCGTCCGAGTTGGGTGACAGGACTTTCAAGGTTGCAGCGGATTTTTCCCTGGGCTCTGGCTTCGCAGAGTCACCCGGTGGTACGGGAGCGTTCATCAGTGGTTTTGGCCGTGCGGACATGGCGGGAAATGCTGTGGAAAGCGTTCTTTTTAGATATGCTATGAATGTGATCTCTTTAGTCAAGTATCTATCGTCCACTGGTAGGTATCAGATGAACGATTTTAACGATAACACGACTATTTGGGCCGTTTGATCGGGATTTATTCGCCCGATCTGAAGACGGACAGGCTAAAGTACCGATGGGAGCAGACAAGTGTTCGACATCGAATCGCCCTGTCGCTGTTTGGAAACGGGGTCAGGAAAAGCCGTTCAGAAAGAGAATTTGTGATGAGAAATCGGCTCTTTTACATCGTCTTGATTGCTGGATTTCTGTCCAGTCATCCGTGGGGTTTGTCGAGGCAAATTGTGTCGGCAGACACGGTGGAAATCTCTGGTGGTGGTCATTTGACCGGCGAGGCAAGTCGTAAACCGGATTCAGTGATCGTCCGCGTGGACGATGAAATCCATGTAGCTTTACCGGCCAGTCGTGTGCGCAGAGTTGTTGATTCAGATGAACTAGCGGCGTACCGAGAACTGGCAGCCAAGGCTGGTGAAAATGCTGAATTGCATTACCAATTAGCGGTTTGGTGCGTTACTGGCAGCAACGTACCAGGTGATTCGAAGCACTACCGTTCTCATCATTTGCAACGAGCGATCACACTCGATTCCGAGCATGCTAAGGCTCGCGCCGGATTGGGATTCAAGAAGCAGAATGGAAAGTGGGTGCGCACATCAGATCTGATGCGTGGGCGTGGGATGATTTCAAGGGCTGGAAGGTGGGAGTTACCAGAGTCCGTTGCTATTGAAGAATATCAGCAGGACACCGATGTCAACGCAAAGAAGTGGATCAAAGAGGTAAAGCGTTTGGTGACATTGCTGCTGCGTAACACAAAGAAGTCACCCGAGGCGTTGGCCTCACTGCAGGCAATAGTGGATCCACTTGCATCAAGCGCAATCGCTGATCAATTAAACGATTCACGCGAACGAGGGAATCAGAGTCGCGATTTGCGAATGTTGTGGGTCAGATTGTTGGGGAAATTTCGCGATTCTGTATCGGTGCAGACACTTGTCCAAGCTGGTTTGATGGAAGATGACGAAGTCATTCGGGAAGCTGCACTGGACCAACTGGTCAAGTATGGAGCTGGGTCAGCAGTGGCCACGTACTTGCCGTGTCTTACGAAGAATGACAACCAGCTGGTGAATCGAGCTGCCCGTGCCTTGGCGTGGTTTCCCGATCCGGAACTTGCGATGAACTACGTTGATGCGCTCGTTACCAGTCACAAAACAGAGCAGGCTCCCAGTTCAGCCATCAATGCAGGTTTTGGCGATGGCGGTGGAGGGTTGCAGACTGGTGGCAAGAAAAAGGTGTACGTACAGACACGCAAGAATCCCGCCGCTCTGGCATTGCTTCAGGCGATTGAGCCGGAGGTAGATTACGGATACGACGAGCAACGCTGGCGGGAATACTTTGCAAATAAAAGGTCGACTTACAGCGGTGATTTGCGACGTGATCTTTGATCGTTGCGAAAAGCTGAATTGCATGCAGTCAACGATCGTGTTTCCATGACAGATTCAACGCAATGCTTCGATTGCTTGGATAACTGCATCCTCGCTGATGTCTCCCACCAATTCAACGGAACCCACTTGGGTTGGCAGGATAAAACGTAGTTTGCCATGAGCGACTTTTTTGTCCCTCATCATGACTGGTAGCATCGCGACCGGGTCAGCTTCTGGAAGACGTGTAGGAAGCTGGCATGCACTTAGCAACCCGGTTTGACGTTGGAAAAGGGTTTCATCCGTCAGCCCGAGATCAATCGCCAGTCTCGCTGCCATTTGCATGCCGATTGAAACAGCCTCTCCATGAAGCAGTTTTCCATACCCTGCGGTTGCTTCGATAGCGTGTGCAAAAGTGTGCCCATAGTTGAGGATGGCACGACGGCCACTGGTTTCACGTTCGTCCTCGCCGACGACGCGAGCTTTGCTTTCACAGCTGACTTGAATCGCGTAACGTAACGCAGCACTATCGCGCGAGATGAGTAACTTCGCATTCGTTTCCAGCCACGAAAAGAAATCAGCGTCATCAATGACGCCATATTTGACCACTTCGGCCAATCCACTAAGAAAGCTTCGCTTAGGTAGGGTTGAAAGAACTTCGGTGTCGATGAGTACAAGATTGGGTTGCCAAAAGGCACCCACCATATTCTTGGCACCGGGCAGGTTGATCCCCGTTTTGCCACCAACGCTGCTGTCGACCATTGCGAGCAATGTTGTGGGAACCTGAATGAAGCGAATTCCTCGAGTGAAAGACGCTGCTACGTAACCTGCCAAATCACCAATGACGCCACCGCCAACTGCAACGATCACGCTTCGCCGATCTCCGCCCTCCGACAAAACCCACGCCAGCAGACGTTCGAACTCCGCCATCGATTTGCTCGGTTCTCCGGAGGCCACCGTTTGCCGACTGATTCGTACCTCTTTCGATCCCGTACTTAAACCCTCGCAAATCTGATTCGCCCATGTCGTCGCTACAGCCACATCCGCAATCACGATGGCATGTGAAAGATCCGGAATTGCGTGATGGATTCGATTCGCGGCATCCTGAATTAGTCCGCTGGTGATATCGATTTGGTAGCTGCGATCGTCCAACGGGACATGAACCGTTGATATCGGAGCCCCTTGCGGTGACGGTATCATACTTATGCCTTACTTGCCTACTTGCTCTCATGACTGACAGACCAGACAACTTACTCCATGAACGACAATCTGAGCGATACCGACCCGAATGTGATATCCCCAGCAGGTTCGGGGACCGACTCTCATGGCTCGACAAGCCTAGATCAGCATCGCGATAAGTACTCCGACCCACGTGCAAAGATCACCAAATCAGGCATTTTGATCGGTGTCGGTGTTGTCATGCTCGGAATTTTGGGTGCCGCACTCAGTATTTATGCCCGGAAAACGAAACTGGAGCAAACAACCAGATTTTGGGGTCCGGAGACAATCATGGCGTTGCAATTAGCCGAGAAAATCGAACTCAGGCCAATTGGTGCAAGCGACTTTGATCCGGTGGATCTCTCTGGAACTCCGAGTCTCGGGCATCTGAGGCATGCCTTACTCGACGAGAGAGGCTTCGATTGGAACACGGAAAGCTCGAGCAGCGCTGCCGAAATGTGTCAGAAACCAGCCGATGGGAAGGAATTGAGTTGCGTTCGGCTCCGGTTCACTGATCCCACGGCAAATCGTATTGGAACGATCGATTTGGACTTGGATCTGGTTGGGGGATGGGTTGGGCCAAGCGATGGTTCAAGGCGAGTCCAGGCTACCGAGTGGGTCAGGCCCAAACTGGCGAACTATTTCGAAGTGATTGTCAACGTGCAGCGTCTGCGATACGACCAGCGAGAGTAACAAGGAGTTTAGTTAGTTTGGGGGGTGCGGGTTGGTTGTGCTGAGTCAGCGGCATCTGGTGAGGCAGCCTGAAATAGTTGGGTACATGCCAACTTTTCGTTCGTTCGTTTGTAAGGGTAGTTCTACATAGACCGCTCGATTGAGGGCGTCTCATCCCCGCTAGACCCGTTTAGTCAATAAAGCTTCGGCGTAAATCGGCTATACTCGGGGAGGGTACTTTTCCTTTTGCTCGTCTAACAAGCGGTGTTTAGCAGTGGTCGCCTGTGCATGCAGGTGATCTGAGCGACCAGACTGACACTACTGGAGAGATTGATGATGCTAGCGCTTGACCTACAGCTGTCTTCGATACCACTCGCGCAGGCAACTGACAAGTTGGATACACTCGCGAATGCCGGTCTGTACGTTCTGATTACCGCAGTCGCAGTTGCTACTGTGCTCAGCTTAGTTGCGATTGCTGGTATGTGGGCCACATTTTCCAAGGCTGGAATCGCTGGTTGGAAGTCGCTCATCCCAATCTACAATATGGTCTTGTGGCTGCAGATCGCTAACAAACCAGCTTGGTGGTTGTTGCCCTTACTTTGCCCAATGGTGAATGTCGTTTTCATCATTCTGGTTTCGCTTGAAGTCGCAAAGCGTTTTGGTCGGGGGCCGGGTTTTGGAATCGGTTTGGCATTTCTACCGTTTGTCTTTTATCCGATCCTCGCGTGGGGAGGTTCTCAATTCGAAGATGCTCTGATGGTCGCGTCAGATGACTCGGAGCCGAGTGGTGCTGACGTCGAGCAATTGGAGAATACGGAAAATCTTGAGGGTGCAGAGCAACAAGAGGAGGACGGGCTGGAAGAAAATGGCGAAGAAGCCGATTTGCAACGCAAATTTCTCGTTTTCCAGGCAACTCCGGCATGGTTGGTAAGCACACTCGTTCATGTGATCATCCTTCTTATTCTCGGTTTGGTAACGATCGCTGATCCCACCCAAATTGTGAACGTCCTCTCAGCGAGTAGTTCGACTGATGATGGGCCAGAGATGGAAGAATTTGCGATTGAGCAAATTGATGACAGTGATCTCTCTGAGATGGAAGAGGAATCTGAGCCAGTTGATGTCAGTGAGACGATGGAGATCACTGAACCAGTAGAGGTGGAGCCTATGGAGGTAGCTGCAGTTGAGCTTGATGTCGCAGACCTTCAGTCTGAAATGGCGCCGTCGGCTGCATCTCTTCAGACGCTGGCCTCAATGACAGCCCAGCCGATGGGCAGTCGAAGCACCGATATGAAAAAGAAGATGCTTCGTGACTACGGGGGGACGCCATCGAGTGAGGCAGCAGTCACAGAGGCTTTGAAATGGTTCTCGCGGCACCAAATGCCTAACGGTGGTTGGACTTATCAGCATGATCTGGTGTGCAAAGGCCGCTGCAAAGACGGTTGCGATGCCAGCTACAATAAATCGTACAACGCTGCGACGGCTATGGCTCTGCTCCCATTCCTTGGGGCTGGGCAAACTCAGCTCAGTGGAGAGTTCAGGCAGAACGTGAAATTGGGGCTTTTCTTCCTCATGAAGAATGGGAAGCAAGGTAAGAAGAATGGTCTGCCCGTTTTGGATCTGCGGGATGGGAAAGGCAATATGTACTCACATGGGCTCGCTGCTATTGCCCTTTGTGAAGCCTACGCGATGACCGAGGACCGTGCTTTACTGCCATACGCGCAGGCATCGCTGAACTTCATTATCACAGCTCAATGTAATGACGGAGGTTGGCGTTACTCACCTAATGGGTCAGGTGGAGGAGATACCTCCGTTGTAGGGTGGCAACTAATGGCGCTCAAAAGCGGTTATATGGGGCACCTTGCAGTGCCGCCTCAAACGATCCAAGGTTCAATGTTGTTCCTTGATAAGGTTCAGTCAAATTCCGGAGCAGTTTACGGCTACACCGGACCTGTACCTAAATTCCGACCAGCAACCAGTGCAGTGGGCTTGTTGTGCCGTATGTACACAGGGTGGGATAAGACTCACCCTGGAATTGTTGGCGGTGTTGAAGAGCTTAGTAAGCACGGTGTCAGCAAAACTGACTTCTATTACAACTACTACGCCGCTCAGGTTCTGCGGCAGTATGGTGGGTCTGAATGGGACAAGTTCAATGTCGAAATGAGAGATTTTCTTGTTGCATCACAGGCACAGGAAGGTGGAGCAAAAGGTAGTTGGTATGTGAAAGGTGGACACACCTCAAATGCTGGTCGTCTTTGCATTACCTCCTTCGCAACGATGATGCTTGAAGTGTACTACCGACACATGCCGCTCTATGCTGAAGCCGCTGGCGAGGAAGATTTCCCGCTCTAAGTTTCCAACATTGTTCGGCAACATTGTTCGGCAACATTGTTCGGCAACATTGTTCGGCAACATTGTTCGGCAACATTGTTCGGCAACATTGTTCGGCAACATTGGTCGGCAACATTGCATGCAAGGCAGCAATCTACAGGGATACTTCTCTGAAGTGCCAAGTTTCGCGTCACAAGACGCGGTGCTGCGACGGGTTTTGTATCTCACTCAACCAATGGGCGTGTTGATGAAAAGCTTGTTGCTCTCGTACAGAAAATTGGGTTTCATCGGCAGAAGTCATCGGCTGCCCATTAGTGATTTGCCCGCACTCGGATGTTGGATCATCTTCTGCCTAACCCGTATCAGGTCAGCGACAGTCAGCCAGCAGTAGCTATCTTGCTAATTTTAATTCGATTATTGATAGCTGGATTGCGGAATCAGCGGTAAAGATGCAAAGGGCAAAGCTCTGCTAAACGGTCCAACGACATTAAGTTTGTTCATGCAGCGAGTGCTGGCATCGTTTAGTAGATGAATCTCTGGTGCTTGAGAACAACAATGAGCATGGGTGAGTAGTTCTGTTCACTTATCCGAGCAAAGCCGGTCAATCCCAGTTATTCCAAATACTTCCACACGATGAGCAGAGAGTAAATCTCGATCGATTGTCTCCTTTCATGAATGTTAAAAATTGGTCAGAACGAATCCTGGCTGAAGGCATGATTGGACGACGATTCCGTGTCAGGTACCTGTATGTTCGTAGCATGATATTTCAAGTGCTACGTTGCTCTGCTGAAAGTCTCGCGAAGACACAATCTTCAGAAGTTGCAAGGAATCATACATTTAGAAGTGAAGACTCTGTGTGCAGCTTCACTGGTATTATCTCAGATACTCTGCCTTTGACGTCATCTTGGCTCAGGGAAGGAGCCAGCCCATGAAGGAGTTTCGCTGTTACTCCTTTTACTATTTGATATTTTCCCTCTGCGACCGAGATTGCCTCTAAGGAAAGCCAGACTGCCAGTTGGAATCTGTTCTTTTGTGCGGCCAATGATGCCAGGCTCGTCTTCTGCATGCTCTCTATTCACTGCAATTATCGGTCTGGAAGCTTTTGATTCAGGTTGGCGACACACCCCATGTGATTCGATGCCATGACATTACGGATCGCGTTGAAGCCAGATACCCCCGTTCAAAATCCGTAATCTTCTACGTCTTACATGAAAACATGAGTAAACACACGATCGAAGATTGCGCGAATCAAACCTGTCAGCAAAATCGAGGCCAGAGGGATTCGAGTCGAAGACGCTACGCATGTTGGAATTGAATCTTTCCGGTTCAATTTTGGCCAAAGATGGAGACGATGGTTTCCTCTCTTGGTGATGTCGGACTCAATCGCGAGGGAATCATGGATCGTGGCGTAGGGAATCTTCTCAAGAAGGCAGTTACGGGCTAAGGCACGCCTGACAAAGGCTGGGCACAGAGCCCAAGTTTATCTCACCAATGTGGGTGAAATCACAATCATTCGTTTGAAAGGAGAGTTGGGCTCTATTAACGGAAGTGTCTTGCTTGCGATCAAACCATCAATTCAGTTCGACATCAAAATGTTTATGAATGCTTCAGTGGCTGCGACGAGGTTTATCCCGTATCCATTTGGCCGGTTCCGAGTTGGTGCTTTTGCGATGCACTACGGCCTCGTCACTTTGATCGGAAGCCCAGTGGTTACAGAACCTAGCACGATCGTCGCTTAGCCCAGAAGCCTCGAGGCGAATATCCGTATGAATGTTTCCTGCAAGCATTTATGCGGTTTGGAAGCGGAGAGTCAATCCCGATAGGATTTGCCGGGAATGGTTTTGTTGTCATCCTGGCAAATGAGGAACTTACATTCCAGGCAAGTTGATCCGGGGGCGGGGTATGCAGCGATTTACGGGGGCTCCCGATCGATTTCATGACGGCAAGCGTGTACCGATGTTGCAAGTGGCATCACCGTTGTGAGTTGTGGCAAGGAGCGACTTGATACGGCGGTGATGGAACCAAGCGGTGCTGGGCAGCGCGCACGAAAAAACCCGCTTCGGCTGGCGACAGTCCGAAGCGGGCATTCGTTGATTTTTTGGTGATGAATTGGACCCGAAGGCTTGTTTTCTGTTGAGTGAGTGCGAGAGTCGCGTCCACGGATTCAGTTGGTTCAGTCACCCGAACCAACCATATTCTAAGAATCCTTAGAAAGGAGGTGATCCAGCCGCAGGTTCCCCTACGGCTACCTTGTTACGACTTAGTCCCAATTGTCGAGCTGACCTTCGGCGCCTGCC
>Ga0315322_10000139_pt1 | contig 47014 bp, 30 predicted proteins | sample M110021515metaG_FD_203461 | JGI IMG/M metagenome (GOLD analysis project Ga0315322, IMG submission 203461) | Ammonia-oxidizing marine archaeal communities from Monterey Bay, California, United States - M1 100m 21515 | ecosystem: Environmental > Aquatic > Marine > Intertidal zone | place: USA... | reverse complement strand
GTGGCTGGGTTCTGGCTTGCTGTCCACGGCATGGTGCCTCCACGCCAGCGAATCTACGGGCGGATGGCGACAGGGACGAGATGGGATGGTCGAGCGCTTACTTCCTTCCGCACATTTTGAACCAGGATGGCTTCTTCTCCTCTCGAGCAGCAGCCTTGTACATCCCCTGCGTCACTTCCGTCTCCATCACGCAAAAGCCCTTCGTGAGCGTCACACGGTGCAGGGTCTCGTCGTCTCCACGACCGACCTCATCCGCCGACGAGCCCATCCCAAAGCTCCCCGGACCAATGCACACCAGCTTCCCCAAGGTGGCGCTCTGCTGCGTGCCTGTCACCTCAAGACCCTCGAAGGCACTCAGCGCCTGATGCTCCTCACCCCACGCGGCCTTCTCCTTCGCTGCGAGCTGCGCGGCACTCGGGCGGATTGGGGCAGTCCGCACCAGACGAAGGCCGAGGGAGTGGCTGCGGCTGGTGGGCGTGTGTTTCTGGCGGTAGGTCACGCGAGCACCGCGCGGGAGGGTGCTCCAGGACCCGCCGCGAGACACTCGAAGACCTTCCTCTTCATGCTCCCAGCGCTCGAGAGAACCGGCTGCGACTGGGTTGGTGATGGTGCCAGAGTAGTCGCCGTAGGTGTCCCAGCACCACTCCCGCACGTTGCCAGTCATGTCGTACAGGCCCCAGGCGTTGGCCCCGTAGGTGCCCACGGCAGACAGACAATGATGGTCATCCGTGCACTGCTTCGACCAGTCCTCGGACCAGTCGAATCTTGCCGCTGCACCGATGTCGGAGACGTTCCCAACCTTGCAGACCGCTTCGTAGGACTCGGCCCCCGCAAACAGACGGTGCTCCCCAGCCCGGGCCGCATACTCCCACTCGGCCTCGGTCGGAAGCCGGTAGCCATCGGTTGAGGTGTCCCAGCTCACACTGGCCCCTTCCGTTTCATGGCACTGCTCCACACCAGAGTAGGCCTCAGACAGACCATCCCGAGCAGACAGCAGGTTCGCGAAGGCCACCGCATCGCACCAGCTCACATTCTGAACCGGAAGGCGGTCGCCCAGCAGCGACACGCCCTCGTAGGCCTTCTTGAAGGGGATGTTCGCGCCAGGACTGGGCCGTGTGGAGGCCTTCACCTCAACCGAGACCGACGACGTCCCGATCGTTGCCGACCTGACCACGCGACCCATCACCGCGCGCCACAGCTCCTGGGTCACTTCCGTCTTCCCCATCCAAAAGCCACGGGTCAAGGTCACCCGGTGCTCGGTCTCATCGTCTTGTCGACCCTTCTCCGAAGACAGCGAGCCCATCGTGAAGCTGCCGGCGGCAATGCCCACCATCTCGTAGCCGCTCGGGCCGCTCCACTCCGCGGCAGCAGCAGCCCCCTCCTCGACAGCAGCCACCGGCAGGGCCTCGGGTGTCTTGGCGTTGGCTGGCCCGACAAGGGGCACCGCCAGCAGCAGCGTGAGGGGCAGCAGGGGGCGCATGGGAGTCTCCAGACCACGGCCGCGTGTCGCCGTGGACGGGCAGACACCGAATGCTCTCGGGCGACTCAATCGCCCGGACTCGAAGACCCTGACCCGGAGAAGCAGCCCCGGAGACCCCGGCTCCGGGGCTCGAGGGGAGACCCCCGCCACGGAGCCAGACGCCGAAGGCGATGTGGATGACCTCGCCTGAGGCCTCAGCAGCCGGCCGGAGAGCTGCGGGGCGCTGGTGGCGTCGCTGGATGCGAAGCGTCGGGCGGCGGACGAGGCCAAGCGGGCGGCGGAAGAACAGGCGCGTCGCGAGGCGGCGGCACGGAAGGCGGCGGAGGAGAAGGCACGCCGTGAAGCGGCGGAACAGGCGCGTCGCGCGGCGGCGGCACGGAAGGCGGCTGAACAAAAGGCACGCCGTGAAGCGGCGGAGCAGTCCCGTCGAGAGGCGGCGGCACGGAAGGCGGCGGAGGAGAAGGCTCGTCGCCAAGCCGCGGAGCAGTCCCGTCGCGAGGCGTCGGCTCGGAAGGCCGCGGCAGAGAGGGAGCGAGAGCGCCGGGAGGCGGGGCCGCACCCTCACACCCACCGCTACGAGGCCCCGGTCGTGAAGAGAGGCTTTTTCTTCAACAGTGTGGTGCAGAAAGCTCAGGAGCGTTCGGGCGAGCGCTTCGAGGTGGGCGGAAGCTCGCTGGTTCTGGTCACCATTCCGGCGGGCACCTACGAGGTGGGAAGCGGTCCCCACGAAGGGGACGCGGACGAACGCCCGAAGCACAAGGTTCGCTTGAGCCGGGCCTACAGCATGGGCATTCACCCGGTGACCCAGGGCGTGTACCAAGCGGTGATGGGCACCAACCCAGCCAAGTTCAGCGGCAAGGGCGATTCGGCCAGCCGTCCGGTGGAGCGGGTGTCGTGGTTCGACTCGGTGGCCTTCTGCAACCGCTTGAGTGAGCGGTGCGGTCTGGCGCCGGCCTACCGCATTGACGGGGAGCAGGTCTCCTGTGACTTCAAGGCGCCCGGCTTCCGCTTACCGACCGAGCACGAGTGGGAGGTGGCGGCGCGTGCGGGGACAGGCTTCAAGTATTCGGGCAGCGACGAGCTCAACCCGGTCGGTTGGTTCGGGGACAACAGCGGCAAGCAGACCCACCCGGTGGGCCAGAAGGCTCCAAACGGCTGGGGTCTGTACGACCTGAGCGGCAATGTGTGGGAGTGGTGCTGGGACAGGTACGACTCCAGTGCGTACCAGAGCGGCACCACTGTGGACCCTGTCGGGCCCCAGTCTGGCGCCTACCGGGTCCGCCGTGGCGGCTGCTGGAGCCTCGTTGCGTCCTTCGCGCGGGTCGCCCTTCGCTACAGCAGCGGCCCGTCCCCCCGCAGCTTCGCCCTTGGCTTTCGTCTCACGAGAACGCTCCCTTGATGGCCACGGCCAGCCCCGTCGTCCCTATCTATATCTATGCGCGATGCTCTCGCAGTGCTCGAGCCCTTCCTCCTTGCCCCCTCGCTCCCTTGTGTAGTCTCGGCCCCCGACATCTTGTCCGCAACCACCAACCCAGAGAGCCGCCATGTCCTTCAACACCATCGGTGAGATGATTGAACACCGCATCGCCGCCTCAGCCGGTGATGTGGCCATTCGCTTCAAGCAAGGCGACGTCTGGCAGGACCAGACCTGGCGTCAGCTCGGCGACCGCATGGAGCGCATTGCCGTTGGCTTGATGACCGCGCTCGCCGACACCCCGCTCGCGCCCCGCAGCGCCATCAGCATCTTGGGGAACACCTCGCCAGACTGGATTGCGTGTGACTTCGCCTGCATGATTGCGGGCCTGCGCTCGGTGCCGGTCTACGCCACGCTGCTCGACAAGGAGGTGGGCTACCTCCACTCCGACACCGAGGCCGTCATTGCCATCTGCGAGGACGGCGTGCAGCTCGAGAAGGTGCGCTCGATGCGCCAGGGCTTCACCTTCTTCGACAAAGACTACGGCCCCGATGCCGTCAAGCTGCGGCACATCGTGCTCATCGACCCCACTGGGGTGGCGCCAGCCGACGACTGGGAGAGCCTCGCGGATCTCGAAGCGCGCGGTGCAGACCAGCTCAAGGCGATGCGTCCCACGCGGCAGGAGTGGCTTGCGGCGGTCGAGCGCGCGCACATCTGCACCTATACCTACACCTCGGGCACCACGGGGCCCCCAAAAGGGGTGCTGCAGACCCACGGCAACATGCTCGCCACGCAGGAAAGTGTCGAGCAGACCGCTCTGTTCGCCCCCGAGGTGGCGCGCACTGGCCTGTTCCTCTTCCTGCCGCTTGCCCACAGCTTTGGGCGGCTCATCGAGCATGCCAGCCCTTACTTCAACTCGCCCATCATCATCGCCACCATCCCCACGCTCGGTCCCGACCTCGTGGACACCAAGCCCGGCTTCTTTCCGGCTGCGCCCCGTGTCTACGAGAAGATGAAGGCAAAGATTGAAGGCAAGGTAGCGGGGGCATCGGCCTTTCGGCAGGGCATGTTTCGGTGGGCCATTGGCGTCGGCAAGGCCACCATTCCCCACCGCTCCAAGGGGCGTCCCATTCCCGGGCTTCTTGGCCTCAAGCTCAAGCTTGCCGACCGGCTTGTGTTGTCCAAGCTGCGCGCCGCCCTTGGCTTCGACAATGCAAAGGTGTTGCTGTCGGGCTCCGCTCCGCTGGGGGTCGACGTCCATGAGTTCTTCATGGCCATGCAGCTTGATCTGTTGGAAGGCTACGGCCTCACCGAGACCTGTCCAGCGCTCACATGCAACCTACCGGGCAAGATTAAGGTGGGAACGGTCGGCGTTGCGGTCCCCGGTGTGCAGCTCCAGATTGCTTCGGACAACGAGATTCTCGCAAAGGGACCCAACGTGACTGCGGGCTATCTCAACCGTCCCAACGCCACGGCTGAGGTCTTCGATGACGAAGGCTGGTTCTATACCGGCGACCTGGGCTCGATGGACTCTGAGGGCTTCGTGACCATTACCGGTCGCAAGAAGGAGCTGATGAAGACGTCGGGTGGCAAGTACATTGCCCCCAATAAGATCGAGGGCCGCCTAAAGGCACACACGCTGGTCCAAGAGGCCGTCACAGTGGCGGACACGCGAAACTATGCCACCGCGCTCATCGCCATCGACCCCGAGGAGCTGGAGGTCTGGGCCGGTCAGCAAGGGGTGGCCAATGACCTCCACTCGGCTCCGGTGCTGGCGGAGATTCAGCGCCACCTCGATGCCGTCAACACCACGCTCGCCAAGTACGAGACCATCAAGTACTTCCGCATCATCCCGGCGCTTACCGTCGAGAGTGGCCTGCTCACGGCGAGTCTCAAGGTGAAGCGCAAGCCCACCTACACGCGCTACGCCGACCTCATCGAAGAGATGTACCAACCGAAGAAGTAGGGTACGACGTGGGGGCCGCGGTGGCTGAGAGTGGGCGTGCGGGAGGTGGTCGTGTTGGAGATGTCTGGAAAGAAGGCTCTGGTCTGCGCTTGCGCTGTGGTCGTGGGCTGCAGCGCAACGTCCACCAAGGACCCCGCCTCCGACCCCCTCGCCTGCGGCACCGACGCCGCCCACACGGCCTGTGCGTCGCCCACCCAGACCGCAGAGTACTACGCGGCCAAGTCCAGCGAGTACTTCGACACAATGGACTACCGGGTGGAGCTGGAAGAGTGGCCACCCTACGGCGAACAGGTTGCGCGGTGGGAGTGGCCGCCCTGGCTCAAGCTCACCGCATTCGGGCGCGACAACATTGAAGCCGCCGACACCTTGCTGCAGCTGTATCCAAGCATTGTGGAGGACCGCGACTGCCGGGGCTTCGATACCCAGCCCTTCGGCCGCTGCACTGTGGTGTTCTATTACGATGACCACGAAGGCCTTGGCTGCCCCATCTACGAGGAGTTCGTGTTTAACGACGACGGGGAGATCACGTGGATCGAGGCGTGGTCCGACCTCGACGGCATGCGGCCCACCACGGCCGACGACCCGTGGTCTGAGCGCGACGGGGCCCCGCGCTTGTCCGACCGCATCCCGGGTCTGGGCACTCCTACGGGCGCGATCGACCTCGACTCGGATGCAATGCACGCCGCCCGTGCCGACTCCGATGTCGACGACTTTGTGGTGCGGGCCAACGACTGGTATCCCACGTGGTCGGCGGAGCTGGCGGCCGCGGGGGACGGCATGTGGGCGGAAGGCTGCGGCTGGTAGGCCGCGAGGGGGTCGTCAGAATAATGCGCGGCGGCTCAAGCTCGTCTCAGCTACTCTTCTCCTCCCCTTTGGCGTCGAGTTTCTGCTTCGTGGGAGTATGTATGCGGTCGATCTTGCCAGCGCTCTGGGCGCTGGGACTTATTGGTTGTCTGGTGGACAAGGACGAGGAAGGCGACGACGACGTCGATCTCACCGATGAGGTTGTGCCTTCTGGTGGAGACGCCGGCTCGGGAAGCGGCTCGGGAGATGGAGCCGATGGCGGCTCGGGCACCGGTGGGAGTACAGGTGGGAGCACAGGTCCGGGCCCAGACACCGCAGTGCCTCTCGACAGCGGGTGGGACGACGGTGGCTGGGATGATGGCTCGGGCACCGGCGGCAGCGTCTCGGTGGGCGACCTTCGGGGATTTGCTGGCGTCGCAATACAGGAAATGGGCTGCACCATCCTCTGGGATGTCTATGGTTCGCAGTGCCCGGGCTGTGACTACGGCTGGGATGTGGGCCTCAGCGACTCGGGCGCGGGGTCCTGCGACTTCGGTGATGACACGTCAGGCGAGCTCATCTACCAATACGGCGCGGTCTACTTTCAGAGCTTGTATTGGGGGAGGGCGACCTTGGGTGGCGGAAGGCTCGACTGGAGCTCCTATGCGTACATTTATGGGCCTGGCGGCTACAGCTACTACTATGTGGGCAGTACCTACTACTGAGTCCCGGCCAGCTGGGCCCAGTCGAAGGCGCGGTCTGAGCGGATCCCCTTCCCCCTGACGCCCCGGGGGTGGCTTTCTGCGATACTCCGGGAGACCGGCGGTGCAGTAGCCCACTTGGTGCCGGTGACGTCGGAGCTACAGTCATGGCCACCAGCGCCGACCCCCATAGGTCCTCAAGTGCCGCGGACCCCGCCAGCAGCCAGTCTCTCGATCGAGGCACCTGGCTGACCTGGGCGGGCGTGGCTGGACTGGTGGCGTGGCAGCTTCGGGCCGTGCTGGGCGCGCCATCCAGCCGGGTGTGGGGCGACCGCACGGACACCATTCATCACATCTGGGGGGTGTGGTGGGCGGCTCAGGATGGCGTGCAGCAGTCCACTCTGGTGTCCTATCCCTATGGCGAGCACGGCAGCTTGTTGGCGCCTGTCACGGCCACCTTGGTGCGGCCGGTCTTGGCGCTTGGCGGCCCGACGCTGGCCTACAACGCCATGTGTGCTCTGGTGATGCTTGCGTCGGCAGTGGCGCTCGGTGTGCTCGCGCGAGCTGCCGGAGCGAGCGCGCGTGGCGCGGCTTTGGCGGCCTTGCTGTTCACCGGCGCGCGACCGATTCTCGGGCAGCTGTCGCTGGGGGCGGTCGAAGGGGCGGTGCTGGCCCCTCTGTTTTTGGCGGGCGCTGCGGTGCGGGTCTGGCCGCGCCGGCGAGTGGGCTGGGGAGTCGTGGTGGGCGCGCTGCTGGCGCTGTCGGTCATCGAGAACCCCTACACGGTGCTGCCCGGTGGGATGCTCGCGGCGTGGGGTGCGTACACTCGGCTTCGAGGGGCTCGTCGTGCGGGGGAGTCCTGGCGACCCGCTGTCCTGGAGGTGGCGCTCGCGGCGCTGGCCGGGGGCGGTGCGGTGGCGGCCCGGCTGGCCATCGCAGGAGGAGATCTCGGCGGCAACATTCCCTCGCGGTGGACCACCCGCCTGTTCGGCAGGGCCGTGCCCATCGCGGACTTCGAGCCCTTCCCTGCTCTGCGCTTGCTGTGGCCCACCTTGGAGGCCGATGTCGCGGGCCCCACCAGCGCGGTGGTCGCCTCGGGCAGCCTGAACTGGGTGGGCTTCACCAGTGTGGGGCTCGCGCTCCTCACGCTCCGACGGCGGCCGGTGTGGATGCTGATGGCAGTGGGAGGCGTCGTGCTGGCGGTGGGCTCGGTTCCTGCCGGAGTCGACGCCGGCATCTACGGACCGTTCTTCTACCTCAACGCCCTGCTGTCGCTCGCTCTGCCACCGCTCACCCAGCCCGTGCGCTTTCTGCCCATGGCGGTGGGCGCGCTGGCTGTCGCCGCAGGCTTGGGCTTCGACCTTCTCCGAGCGCGTGAGACGAAGGCCGTGCTCGGCAAGGTTGTGATGCCGCTGGCCCTGCTGGAGTGTGTGGTGCTCGGCGCGGGACGGGTGACGGTGCATCCCATCGACACTGCCGCGCTGTCCTGCTGGAGCGAGCTGCCGGGCGATGGCGCGGTCCATGTGGTGGAAGGCGAGTTCTTGCCCGACGGCCGCACGGTGTCCACCCATGCTCTGCTGATGCAGCTTCAGCACGGTCGGCCCGTCACCACGGTGGGCATCGGCGGCTGGACCCACCACCCTGCGGCCGATGGGTGGCAAGAGGCCCTCGCTACGGTCGACGACGGCATTCGGCGCCGTCAGCTCGGGCCGCAGTGGCGCAGTGCCGTGCAGCGACTCCAGCAAGAGGGGGTCGAGTGGGTTGCGGCGCCATCGCATCTACAGCTGAACGGGTCGTTTGAGGGGGCTGAAGCCTGGGAGTGTGGCGACTGGAGTGCGTGGTTGCTGGGCGCTCGCTGACTCGCAGGTCTTCGGTGGTCGCTGGCTACTGGTGGTCGCTTTGAGGGGTGAGGGTCCAGACCTCCACCGGCTCCGCAGCTCCCCGCACCTCCAAGGTGCCGTGTGGATGCAGCAGAGCCCGCTCTGGCGCGCCGCTTTCCTCCAGCGCCTCGACCACCGCCCTGCTCACCAAGGTGGACACTTTTTGGACCTTGGTCGCGCTTTCCAGCCGACTCGCGAGGTTTACCGTGGCTCCGATGACCGTGTATTGAAGCCGATCTGTGCTGCCGATGTTGCCGGCCACCACCTCGCCGCGGTGCACACCAATGCCCTGGCGCAGGGGCGGGCAACCCATCGCCACGCGCTGCAGGTTGTGAGCGGTGAGCGCCGCTTGCATCCGTTGGGCACATCGGACCGCGCGGGCCTCTTCGTCGCCCTGGGTCCTCGGCAGGCCGAAGACCACCATGATGGCGTCGCCGATGTACTTGTCGACCACGCCCCCCTCGTCCCGGATGACGTCGACCATGGCGTCGAGGTAGCCGTTGAGCTCTGAGACCAAGCGCTCTGGGGCCAGCTTATCGGACCAAGCCGTGAAGCCCCGCAGGTCCGAGAAGAGCACGGCCACCTGCCTCACCGAGCCCCCGGGCACGAGCATGTCCTGGTCGAGCACCTCTGTGGCGATCTCTTCACTGACGTAGACGCCCAGGGCCTGACGGGCGCGATCGGCTTGAAGCACGGACTCTGCGCCTTCGGTGACGAGGTTGCGGGTGCGGTACGCGATGCTGCTGCCGAGCATCACCCACAGCATGAAGAGGGCGATGGTGAGCGTGATGTCGCCGGCACCGAGGTGGGGAGGCACGCCGTTGATGTGGATGTCGAGCGCCACGAGGCCCATCGCCAGCGTGAGGTTGAGCGCTGCTGCGATGCGCACGAGGCCTCGGTCGAGGCGCAGGCCCGCGAGCACGATGGCCATGCCGTAGAAGTGCATGCCCGGCATATGGAGCTGGCCGGGGTAGTCGTCGCGCGCCCAGATCGCGGTGGGCAAGATGGCGACCGTGATGATGAGCGCATCCAGCACGATGGACAGCGCGAGCCGGGTGCGGGAACGCGAGCCTTTTTGCTGGAGGCTCCAGAAGCTCAACAGGATGCCGATCAACAGGCCCGTCAGCGCAATGACCGAGCGCGGGGCGAGCGAGATCACGTCGTCCCAGTTGGCGTGCACCACCGTGAAGATGGATGCGACGGCGGCAGCGATACGCACCTGGTCGATGGTGCGCTCTCCCCGCGACACACTGCGGCTCAAGACGGCTTCGAGTACTTCGGCGCGTCGGACTACGGAAGAGGAGGACATGGCGGTCGAGTCTGCACTGTTGGCTTGTGGGTGAAGACCCTACAGCCCTAGGAGCAGCGGAGCGACTGCTGAGCCTTGGTCCGCCGCGAAAGCCGTGTAGGTTCCCGATGAGTAGCCCGGCATGCCAACCCCTGAGCACAATCGGACAGACTGGACTCGTTGCATGGGGCTCTCCTCAGCTTGGCGAAGGCGGAGTGGGGCAGAAGCGTCTCAGTACGGGGGCTACACCTGCTCAACAGAGCCAGTTGGGCGACCGCGACGCAGGGGGCCCACTGGTGTGACAGCAACGGGTCTCCACCACCCTTAGATGGCCGGGATGACGGAGATGGTGTGGAGGGGTGTGGTGTGCCTGAGCACGCCATCTTCGCCAGATCAGTCTGGTCCATGGCACCTCCGATGGCACGGAGCATCGTCTGGATACCGGAGTCGCAGTCATCGGGAGCCGTCTCAGTGTCTGGACCCCTCCCTGTATAGTGCCGCCGCCCAAGGACAGGGAGACCGCCATGCCGTTGTTCCAGAAGGTTGCGCGCACGCCCGAAGAGATGGAGCGCAGCAAGCCCCTCGCCATTCCACCCGACAAGGTGGCCGAGATGAGCGAGCAGGAGTGGTACGACAAGGCTTATCTGGGCGATGAGGTGCCCCAGCTCACCGTTCGCGCGGTGGTGATGGGCTCGCTGCTGGGCTTCTTCCTGGCGTTCACCAACCTCTACATCGGGCTGAAGACCGGCTGGCACCTCGGCATTGCCATCACGGCCTGCATCCTGTCCTACGCCATCTGGAATGGCCTCGTGAAGACGGGCATCGCGAAGACGCCGATGTCCATCCTCGAGAACAACTGCATGCAGTCGACGGCATCGGCGGCCGGCTACTCCACCGGCGGCACCATGGTGAGCGCAATTGCCGCGCTGCTCATCTTGTCGGCCACCCCTGAAAACCCGCAGGGCCAGCACCTCCCCTGGCCCGTGCTGGCCGGCTGGACCGTCTTTCTCGCCGTGTTGGGCGTCGTCATCGCCATTCCGATGAAGCGCAACATGATCAACCAGGAGAGACTGAAGTTCCCGTCTGGCCTCGCCGCCGCGGTCACTCTGCAGTCGCTCTACGCCTCGGGGGCAGAAGCCACCCGCAAGGCCAAGGCCCTGCTGTACTCGTCGCTGTTTGGCGCGGCCTTCCCGCCCCTCATCGACCTGTCCATCCTTCCGCAGGAAGGCGGCGGCACCGCGTCGATCCTCCCGGGAAGCCTGCCCATCTTCGACTGGCTGCCGGCGTTTGGCGAAAAGGTCGTCGACGGCGACAAGGTGCCCATGAAGCCGTCGGACTGGCTGCTGGTGTGGGACATGAACCCGGTCATGATTGCGGCCGGCGCACTCGTGGGCTTGCGGGTGGCGGTCTGGATGACCATCGCAGGCGTGCTGCTCGGCTACGTCGTGGGTCCCATCGGACTCGAAGCAGAGTGGACGCGGCCCGATGGCGGGGTCATCACAGCGGTCACCAAGGGCTCCAAGGCGTGGAAGGAGCTGGGCCTGTGGCTCGGCGCCCCCATGATGGTGGCAGGCGGACTCCTCGGCTTTGCCTTCCAGTGGCGCACCATCCTGCGCGCCTTCAAGTCGATCCTCAGCGGCGGCGGCGACGACGACAAGTCCGGCAATGCCGAGCTTGTGGCGAAGACCGAGGTGCCGATGTCGTGGTTCGCAGTGGGCGTCCTGGTGTCGGGTGCCGGCGTGGTCGGAATCGCATCGATGTTCTTCAATGTTCCTGTTCTGCTGGGCATTCTCGCAGTCATTCTCACCCTTCTGCTCGCCCTCGTGGCGGCCCGGGCCACCGGTGAGTCCGACATCACGCCCACCGGCGCGATGGGCAAGATCATGCAGCTCACCTACGGCGTGCTCATCCCGCAGTCGGCCACCGCAAACCTCATGACCGCGGGCATCACGGCGGGCGCTGCCTCATCGTGTGCCGACCTCCTCAACGACCTGAAGTCCGGCTACCTGCTCGGCGCCAACCCGCGTCGGCAGTTCATTGCGCAGGGCATGGGCATCTTCAGCGGCACCCTCGCCACCGTCACCGGCTTCTACGTGCTGGTGCCCGATGCCACCGCGCTCACCGGCACCGAGACCGCCGCCCCCGCCTTCCCCGCCCCGGCTGCACAAGCCTGGCGCGCGGTCGCGGAGGTGTTCCGCGACGGCATCAGCAGCATGCACCCCATGCACCAACAAGCCATCTTTTTGGGCCTTCTCATCGGCGGCATTCTCGTGGTGCTCGAGCAGGTGCTCCCCAAGGCGAAGAAGTACCTGCCGTCGGCCACCGGCCTGGGCCTCGGCTTCATCCTGCCGTTTCAGTACCCCTTGTCGATGCTCGTGGGCGCGCTCATCGCGTGGGTCTGGCAGCGCAAGAACCCCCAGCAGTCGAAGGACTACCTGGTGCCCGTGAGCGCTGGAATCATCGCGGGCGTGAGCATCGTGGGCGTCATCGTGGCCATTCTGGGCAACTTCGTGTTTACCGGCGGCGGCGGACACTAAGTCTCACAGCGGTGGGCGGTCGCTCCCGGCATCGACCTGCCCCCCGACCGAGCCGCGCTTCGAATCAGGAAGCCCATGGCGATGTCCCCCCGGCTCTGGCCAGCAGAGGTGCTGGCCCCGCAGGCCCAGGCCCTCGACACGGACTCCCCGGCCCTTCAGCGGGCGCTTGACGATGCGGCGGCAGCGGGAATGCTGGGTCTTCGGGCGCCTCCTGAGCTGGGCGGACTGGGGCTGACGGGGGAGGCGTTTGCGCGTGTGCAGGTCGAGATGGCCCGCGCCAGTGGCACCTTCGCGTTTCTTCAGGCCCAACACCAGTCCGCACTCGGCTTTGTGATGCGGTCCGAGGGTGCGGTGCGGACCTGGCTGCCGAAGCTCGCGACGGGCACGGTTCGGGCCGGGATCGCCTATGGCTGGCTGCGTCGTCCTGGGCCGCCTCTTGTGACTGCGCAGGTGGAGGGGGCCGGCGTTCGGCTGCGGGGTCGGCTGCCTTGGATGACGGGATGGGGCTTCTTCTCGCACTGCGTGGTGGCCGCGAGACTGCCCGACCGACGGGTGGTGCTGGCGTGGCTGGACCTCTCGCAGCAAGGGGTCCATGCCACCCCACCGATGCGACTCGCCGCCTTTGAAGCCGCGCGGACCGTGGCCGTGAAGCTCGATGTTATAATCAGCGAAGACAGCGTGCTGAAGGTCGCTTCCGAGGACTGGCTGGAGAGGCGCGACCCCAGTCGGGCGGCGCCACAGGCGGCCTTTGTGCTGGGCATTGCCTGGGCAGGGCTCGAGCTCGTCGCCCGCTGCTTTCCAGACGGCGATGAGGCGCTTTTGGGGCTGCGCCAGCAGGTCGAGCAGGTCGACGCAGCGGTGTTTTCCCACATCCAGTCGGGGGAGGACGGCCATGCCGTGCGCGCCGAGGCCATCGCGCTCGCCGGAAGGCTGTCTTTGGCAGCCATCGCAGCATCTTCAGGACGCGCGGCGCTGCACGACCATGCCGCTCAGAGGGTCCACCGCGACCTGCTCGGCTTCACGGTGCTCTCTCAGACTCCCGCAGTCCGGCAGGCGACTCTGGCGGCGCTGTCGCAGTCTTGACTGGGGGCAAAGATGACGGAGTGGGCTGTGTCGCTGTGTTGGCTGTGTCAGTCTGCAGACTCCCGCGATACCCGATTGGGATCGTCCACTGACCTCATGCGTGCACGGGAGACGCCCCGATGTCGGATGCGGACCGACCGTCTGCCGTCACCCTGGTCGACATTCTCGATGTCCCAGAAGAAGACGACCTTCTCGTTCGGCTCGACTCCGAGCCTGAGCCCATCGGCCCGTGGGTGGTCGACTGGGTGATGGGCCGCAGCGCACACGCCACGGTCTACGCCTGCCACAACCGCAATGCGCCACGAATCAAGGCCGCCATCAAGGTCCCTGCGCACGGGCTGGGCGACGACTCTGAGGCAGAGCGCCGCCTCTTGGAAGAGGCGAAGCTTGGGGTGCGACTCGATCACCCCCACATCGTGGCAGTGCGCAACCTGGTGCTCGACCACCGTCCCCCCTACCTGGAGATGGCCCTCGTCGATGGCCAGGACCTTCAGGAAGTTCTAACAGCGGGCGCTCTGCCCCAGCCCCAGCTGCTGTCGGTCGCTGCGGGTCTGGTCAGCGCAGTGGGGGCGCTCCAAGCCGCGGGCGTGCACCACCGCGACCTCAAGCCCGGCAATGTGATTCTCGGTCCCAGCGGCCCGGTGCTCATCGACTTCGGCTTGGCGGTGGCGGCCGGCGATGCAGGGCGACCGCTCGATGGGGTGCAGGGCACGGTGGGCTACCTGCCGCCTGAGTGGCAGCCAGATGGCGTGGTCGATGGGGGGGCATGGGACCGCTATGCCCTCGGTGTGGTGCTCTTCGAGTGTGCGGCCGGGCGCCCTGCCGATCCTGTGGACCCCATCCGCACCCGCTTGGAACAGCTCTTTGCCATCCAAGCGCGGGTGGCGGACCGAGACCACCTCGACCCGGGACCCTCGGTTCGGCCTGCCCTTCGGGAGCTGGTGCGTCGGCTGACAGCGCGGGACCCCGCGGACCGTGCGCTCGACCTCGACTCTGCGGCGACGGCTCTGCGCTCCTGGGCCGATGGCTCCCCTTCCGGGGAGACCGAGCTGCTGGCGCTGCTGGGCGATGCCGCGAGCGGGGGAGAGGAAGCGCTGGGCAGCCCGGACGTGACTGCGGGTCCACCCCTGGAGTCGTCCGTTCTGGAGAGCTCAGACCTCAAGAGCTCGGTTCTGGAGAGCCCAGACCCCGACCGCTCGGGTCTCGAAGAGACGGCGCAGTCTCCGGTTGCCGGGGTCCCTGCTGGCCCGACGGCCTCACCGGCCCGCTGGGCTGGAGTGGTGGTGGCGAGCGTGGCAAGCGTCGTCGTACTCGCCTTGCTGTGGGCCTACTTCGGGCAGTCCCCCCAGCTTGGTCCCGGCACGGTGGCGGTGCGCTTGGCGCTGGATGTGGTGCCGGCGGCAGGACCGCTGCCGGTAGACTGTCGCCTCGATGGCCAGCCCATTGAGCCGAGCCAGTCCCCCGTCTTGACGCCCGGCACCCACCAGCTGACCGCGCGGCTCGGCGAGTCCTGTGGCACGGGTGCGCTGCCCGCATGGTGTGCGGAGGTCCAAGAGACTGTGACTGTGGCCGAGGGCGCGCGCAGTCACATCCTTCACACCCTGTTCCTGCCAGCGGTCCCCACTCACCCCGTGGTGGTGGAGGTCGACGGAAGCCTCCCTTCTCGCATGCGCGTCGACCGTCTTCCCTGGACCGACTGCACGGACACCACATGCACCCTGTCCGCCCATCCCGGTCCCTCCCGCGTACTGACAGTGCAGGCCGGTCGCTGTCCGGACACGCCATGCGCAGGGGACTGTCCCCCGGAGTGTGTGGAGCAGTCGGTGGTGGTGGAGCTCGGCTTTGAGCAGACCGAGCCGGTCACCATACGCTTGGAGCTGGCGCCCATCGCCCGGCCATCCAAGTCCCCAGAGCTCACCCCGCAGCCCGACGTCAGCGCAGGCCTCGGACCGGTCATCACTGTGGGGGCCTTCCTGCGCTGGCTTGAGCGTCACCCAGCGCACCAGCCCGGTGGCGCTGCAGCCAAGGCCGACGCAGACGCCCGCTACCTCCAAGGCTGGGTGGGACTGGAGCCCCGTCATCGCCGCACCGGCGCACCTCTGCCTCGCGGCGTGCCCGTGGACGGCGTGAGCCCCAAGGTGTTTACCGCCTACTGCGCCGGTCGCGAAGGGGTGGCCTGGGTCGACGACGGCCCGCCCAAGACCGCGGGACAGGACTTCGAGCTTCGTCGCACCGCCGCCGGTTGGGTGGCGCTCAACTCTGCGGGAAAGGCGGCGCCTGTGCTCGACGCCACGCGGTCCCTGCAACACTTCACCGTGCGGTGCAGACGCTGAAGATAGCGACAAACAGGCTGTTTTTTAAGAGACCTACTGCGCCGGAACCTCGACGGCGTCCCGCACGTCGATCACCCGAAACACCACGCGTCGGTTCTGGGCCGGTCCCCCTGCTCCCGAGGTCGTCACCTGCCGAGACTCGCCATGGCCGACGGCTTCGAGCCGATGGGCGCCTACGTCGAGCGCCAAGAGGGCATCACGCACGTTCGCCGCGCGGACCTCACTTAGAGTCTGGTTGAGCTCGGCTGAGCCGCTCTGGTCGGCGTGGCCTTCGATGCGCACCTTCCGAATCTGAGGGTTGCCGCGGAGGGTGCGCGCGACCGCTTCGAGGGACTTCTGGGCCTGGGCCTGGAGGTCTGCAGAGCCGAGGCCAAAGTACAGGGTGTCGTCGATGGTGACTTCATCGGTGGTGAGCTCGACGGACACCTCCCCCAGCTCGATGTGCAAAGACGCGACTTCCTCACCTGCGACCAAGGGGAGGTCGGCGCCTCCGATGCCCAGCTCAGGCGCAGTGGCGAGGGCTTCCCACTCACCCAGCCGCAGCTCCCCGCTCCATACGCCGTCGGGGCCCACCTCTATTGGTGCCATCACGTCGGGACCGAGCATCCGCAGCACCCCGGGCGTGGGGCCCTCCGCAGGACGACTCCACAGCTGCACAGCCACCTCGCGCCGCGGCAGAGCCGGAAGCGTCGCAGGCGCGACGGGTGCACCACCGATCCACTGCAGCTCATAAAACTCCTGCTCCCGAATCACTTCGAGGTCTTCGAGCCCGAAGCCGTTGCGCTCCGAGGCGAAGGCGAACTCCCAGTTCCCCGGGGCCAGGCGGTACTGGCGGCGACCGTTGGTGCCCAAGCGAGTGAGAGAGGTCTGGCCGTTGGTGCCGGTGACGCGGACCTGGGCGGAGATGGGCGCGCCTTCGGGGTCGGCGGCCATCAGCTCCACGCGACCGAGCCGAGACCGCAGGCTGGCCAACACTTCTTCTTGCTCGCCTGGCGCCACCGCCAGCTGGTCGGACCAGGGGTCGAAGTAGCGGCCATCGACGGCCACCTGCAGCTGGCCGGGAGACACGCCGGCAGCATGCAGCTGGCCCTCTGTGGAGGTTGCGCCGAGCAGGCGGTCGCCCAGCCGAACTCTGGCGCCTTCGACGGGCTGGCGGGTCTCATCGACCACCCGCACGGTGAGGTCGGCGCCAGCACGGGGCTCGGACTCGACGGGATGGGCGACCAGCTCGACGGCCAGAACGGTGTTTCGACCGGTGTCCACGGCGAGGTCGACCGCCACGGGCTGATGTCGATCGTCGACCAGGGCCACCCGCCAGGTACCGCTGTCGAGAGTGCGCCCGAGCAGTCCGTCGGGGCCGGTGCGCTCGAGCAGGGTCTGACCCTCTCCTTCGATGCGCACGGTGCTGTCGACCGGTCGGCCGAAGGGGTCGGTGGCCCGGAGCACCAGCGCACCCGGACTCCAGCCGAGCACGACACTCACGCCGGTCTCTTCGCCAGCGCCAAGAGAAATGGTGCGCACAGGCTCGGAGCGGAAGTCGTCGTGGTCGATGAAGAGGCTCATCTCACCGGCTGCGAGGCCCTCGATGGACACCTTGCCGCCGCTGGCGGTGGTGGACAGCACCCGGTCACCCGAGGCGATGCGGGCGCCCTGCACGGGATGACCATCGGCGTCGACCACCTCGACATGGAGGGTGGCGTCGGACTCCTCCATGGGCATCAGGTCGATGGTGAAGTGGTGGGCCATGGGCACGAACGGCTCGACCACCAGCTCGTGGAGCTGACGACCCCGCCCATCCGCCGACACGTCGAGCAGCCAGCGCCCGGGCGCGACCACCGGCTGCACCCGGCCGGCGGTGTTGAGCGTGACGGTGGAGCTGCCGTTGGGATGCGCCAGCAGCACCCGGGCATCGGGAATCGGTCGACCCGCCTCGTCGCGCACCACGATGTCGAGCTGGCCCACTGGCGGGCTGAGGAAGACGATGGCATCCAGGGGGTCGGGCGGGGTGTCGCCGACCTGTATGGGCGCGGTCGATGGGGTCATGCCCGGGGCACTGAGCGCGAGCATCCACGGACCGGTGGGGAGGTTGCGGTAGGTAAGCTCGCAGTCGCCACACACGTCGCCCAGGTCGACAGGAGCTGCCCCCGGGTCGTCGCGCTGAAGCGCCACTTCGACCTCGGGAAGGGGCCGACCTGTGGGGTCTCGCAGGTCGAGTCGCAGCACACCGGCGCCACCGCCCATGGGGAGCACGCGGCGGAGGGTCCAGTCGGTGTCTCCAGGCGGTTCAGGAGCCTCGACCGTTTCGTTGAGAACAGCGTGTCCTGCTACATCGAGCCCAAGCGTGTGTGGGCCGGGCGGGACCTGCACCACAAGAGAGCCGCCGGTCTCCTGGGCCACCATGATCTGGCCGTCGAGGGTGACGGTGGGGGAGAGCGACGCACCATCGGGACCGAGCACTTCAAGCCGTAGGGGACGGCTGCCGGGAACGACGTTCTCCTCCGCAGCGACGGCTTCATGGCCGGTCCAGCGGAGCGCCACACCCCCGCGAAAGCCGGGCGAGCCGAGCGCCCGCAAGGGACTGCTGCCCACGACGGTCGTGAGGTGAAGGCGGTCCCCCAAGAGGGCCTGCCGCACCCCCGCACGCACCTCGATGCTGCGGGAGAAGGTGTTGAGCGAGGGATCTTCGCGGGCTCGGAGCTCCACCTCGGACAGCACCGCGAGGCGCTTGGCGGGCACCCACACCGCACCCGCGCGCGCCCGACCCCAGTACTTCATGGGGTGGAGGCCGAGGTCGGTGCCCTCTGTGGCGCTGTCATTGGGGCCCACGGAGATGGCCGCTTCGGGGTCGAAGGAGAAGTGGAGTGGAAGTCGCTGGAGTGTGAACCCCACAGGAACGGCGACGCCCAGACTGTTTCCAAGGCCATAGAGAGGACCGAGCGCCAGTGAGTCACTCGAGACTTCCTCGCTGGGGTCCAAGCGGGTGTCGCGGTCGAGGCGCACACTTAGCAGCGGAGCCACCCCCAGCCGCTCGCCAGGCTCGAGGGCCATGCGACCCGACACCCGAAGGTCTTCCCACTGCGGACGCTCGAAGGTGGATGCGCCCTGAAGCATCTCGGGCAGGCCATCTCCGGCCCCAGACGACAGGCGCACTCGGGTACCACCGCCCACCGCAAAGCGGCCGCCGGGCAGGCTGGCCACCACATCTCCTGCCCACATAAAGTCGTTGGTTACCCAGGGCGCGATGCCCGTGATGCACGCCATGGTTCCGGGGTCGAGCTCGCAGCCGTAGACCGGGTCGGATGCGTAGCCCAGGTAGGTGCCGCCTTGGAGTCCGCTGCCGTCGACTCGCCAGGGACTGTGGGCCGACAGGGGGTCGTGGAGCTGACCGGCGCTCTGTCCGGGCTCGTAGCCAAAGGCGTCTTGGGCGTGGGCGCGCGTGGTCGCAAGTGCCGCCAGTGATGCGGACACGAGGAGGGCAAGGCCGGGGTGCGAGGCGCGCATGCTCACCAAGGGTGGGTCGTGAAGGGGTGGTCCGTGCTACTGCTAACGAACGGCCTGAGCGGTTGGTTTGAGTTCAGGTCAGAGAACGTCTCCGATCGAGGGAGTGCGGGTGCCGACCGAGCTGGGTGTATGGACGGTGCGTCGTCGCCTCGGCAGAGGGGGCATGGGTACGGTGTACTACTGTCAGAACAGTCTCGTGGAAGGGATTGAGGCGGCGGTCAAGACCATGGACCCCTCCATGGCGCGGTCCAAGCGTAGCCGGCAGCGGTTCGTGCGCGAGGCCGAGGTGCTGTTCGATCTTGACCATCCGCACATCGTGAAGGTCCGCAATGTGCACATGAACCATGATCCGCCCTTCCTTGAGATGGACTTCGTGGTCGGCAAGAGCCTGGGCGCGCTGCTCGGTGACCAGTCGCTCACAGTGGGTGCTGCGACCACCATTGCCGCCCAGCTGTGCTCCGCCGTCGGCTACCTGCACGCCCGGCGGGTCAGTCACCGCGACATCAAGCCCGACAACGTGATTGTGGCAGGGGAGCATGCCACCTTGGTGGACTTCGGGCTGGTCTCGGAGGACCACCACGCCACCATCAGCCGCCCTGGCTCCCTATTTGGCACGCTTCGCTATGTGCCCCCGGAGTGGGGAGGGGTCGAGCGTCCAGATGGTGTGGCCTGGGACCTCTACTCTCTTGGCGTGCTCCTGTATGAGCTGTTCACAGGCACCCCCGCCTTCGCGGTTCCCCACGACCTGCCCTTCTCCGAGCAGCTCATGTGCACCCGCACCGCCAAGCATGCCGCGCCCCACCTCGACCTCGGCCCCACCCTGCCGCCCGATGCCCGCCAGGTGGTGAAGCAGCTCACGGCGGTGAATCCCAGCCTCCGCCACTGCGACCTGGCCGGAGCGGCAGAGGTGCTCAAGCGTCTGCGCGAGCAGATGCCCGATGCGGTCGCGGAGCAAAAGCCCGCCGTCAAAGTGGCCTCCGTCCCGCAGTCGGAGCCCACTTGGCAGAGCAGCCTCGCCGATGACATGGTCGTGTTGGGGTCTGCACATCGGCTGGCGGGGCGTCCTGGGGCTCCCACTGCGGTGCCGGAGTGGTCCGTGGACCGGGAGTCCGAGCCGGACAAGCTCACCGACCCGAGCTCCGAGAGCTCTGCGCCCATCGACTCCTCGTCCCAAGCTGACTCCAAGCCGGGCGCCACGTTGGTGCCGGAGCAGGGGCCCCCGGCGAGAGCCACTGTCGACAGCGGGCCAGCGTCACCGACCCCCGCCTCCATGTCGCACCGCCTTCTGTGGACTGCCGCCGCGGTCGTTGCGGTCATTTGTGTTGGGGGCGGGGTCTGGATGGGGCAGCCGGAGAACGTGCCCCCCTCGCCCACCACCTGGCCACTGCGTCTGCACCTGTCCCCCGCTCTGCCGGCCCTTCCCGTCGACCTCCAGCTTGACGGCCGGCCGATCGATCTCCACCAAGCGCCCGCCCTGTCCCCAGGCCCCCACAGTCTTCGCATCCTGATCGGCCAAGACTGTGATGAACAGTCGACTCCCACGCACTGTGTCCAGATCCTGGAAGACTTCATTGTGGGAGAAGATGGTCTCGGGGCCGAGCGCCGGGTGCGCCTTCCGGAGGTGGTCGCTCGGCAGGTGGTGCTCGAGCCGCAAGGTCCCTCCAAGATGCGGGCACGGCTCGCCGATGGAGACTGGTCCAGCATGGGGGCTTCGGTCACCTGGAACGGTCTGCTACCCGGCATCTACAGCGGAGTGGGCCAGGCCGGCGAGTGTCCGGACCTCCCCTGTGGCACCGACTGTCCCCCGGTATGCAGCGAAGTTCCGCTCACGCTCACGGTCCCCTTCGCCGATGCCGGCCGCCTCCGGGTGACCCTGGTGCTGCCCACTCCCGCGGTCCCCAAGACCACCCCGCCCCCCCGCAAAGAGCGCACACCGCCCCGATTCTCCGTGGGCCGACTTGGCAAGTGGCTGGAAAAGAACCCCGGCTACCAGCGCGATGCCGCGATCTCCAGTGGACTCGCATCGTCCCGCTACCTGCGAGGCTGGCAAGGCACAAGCCCGCCCAAGGCCCTCGCCAGTGGTGCCACCATCGGTCCCGCCACCGCCGTGGAGGCCGTGAGTCCGGTCATCGCAGCGCGGGCTTGTCGAGGCCGTGGCGGACTGCTCAGCGTCGACGCCAGTCCCACCACTTGGACCGTGCCCAGCGGAGGCGCGGTGCCCTGGTTTGAGATCCGACAGTCCTCAGCGGGCCCGGTACTGCTTCAGAGCGACGGCACACAGCTCCCGGTAGGGAGCACCGACGCGCGACCGATGGTGGGCTTCCGCTGTGCCCGCTGAGCGCTGGCCTTCGTCGCCAAGCGTCACGTGCTGGCAGAGTCGTCGACATGCGGGGGTGGAGAGTGGTACGGCTCTTGGCGTGGAGTTCCGGAGCTTGGAGTGAGTCATGCCGCCTCGTCCGCCCAGTCGTCGTGTCTTCGGAGCCATGGTGATGCTTCCTGTGGGCGTCTTGATGGCGAGCACCGCCCACGCGAGCACCGTGGAAGTCACCACCGCCGATGAGATGGAAACCCAACTCAACGAGGGCGCTGTCGAAGTGGTGCGGCTGACGGCGCCGCTGGAAGACAGCGACAAGAAGTTCATCTACGTCAACCTCGAGGGGCGGAACAAGGTTCTTGAGATGGGTGACTACAGCCTGCCCCCGATGCACATTGGCAACGGTGAGCTCACTGTGGTCGGCGGTCGAGTCGACGACTTCACAGTCTCCGCGGCCAACGAGGCGCGCGCGGGGGCCGGCTGGCCCTTCGAGCTCACCCACCACCTCATCAAGGTCTATGGCGACACGACGGTCACGCTGGAAGGCACGGTCATCGATCTGCCGCCGGAAACCGACGACAACCCTGCGTTCCCACCCTCGGTGTTCGCGCTGTACTCGCCCGCTTTCGACCCCCTTAACCCCGATGCCTCCCCGTCCTCTAGCCCGGCTAACCTTGAGCTTCGCAGCCTGGCTACCGGTGAGCCCTTGTCGCGTGCGCTGGTTCTCAGCACCGCGCTCTCGCCTCAGGTCACCCAGCTGCTCGTCAAAGACGTCGACCTCGTGTTCTCCAGCGGGGGCACCCTCCATGCCAGCTGGTGGGGTGAGGATGGTGAGGTAGACCCGATCGACGACGCGAGCGTCTATCTGACCAGCAGCAAGCTGTTGTGGAGTGTCGACGACGGCGATCAGGCAGCCGGGCTCTTGTTCACGCCGTCGACGGGGGACACCCTGCGCCTACCCTTCTTGCAGGGGGCGGGCCGCGTCTTCGTCGAGAACACAATGATGTCCAAATTCGCCACCGAAGGCAGCGCGTTGGTGGAGGCGCCACGGGTGGAATTCCGCGAGATCCTGATGGACAAGCTCGTGCGCTACGATGGGGGCGGGAAAGGCGGTGCGCTTGCCGAGGGCATCAACATCGCGATGGCGGGGAGCCTCATCTGTGGTGTGAATGGCGGCCATGCGGTCTTCTACGCGGAGCAGCCGGCCGACTCCGACCTAAAGCGCAGCGTCCACGTGATGAGCTCCGCACTGTGGAAGGTGGAGCCGTCGCTGTTCGGCATGTCGCTCCCCGATACGCAAGAGGCTGACGAAAGTGAAGAAGGGCTCTTCGCCCGCAATGTCACGCTCCATCATGTCAGCGAAGGCACTTCGGATGAAGGGGAGCGCACCCCCATCGTGTACCGCCAGGATGACCACCAAGTCGCCCCGGGTGAGCTGCTCAATCTGTACGCGCAGGGTCAGTGGACGCTGGGCGATGCGGTCCGTAAGACGGAATCCGATGATGGACTGCTTGCCGAGAGCGTCGTGATGTCCGACCCTGAGCGCACCGACGGTGAGCCATGTGGCGACTATGAGGGCTGTCAGAGCGCCCCGGAGCGTCACCTCTCAGCGGGACTGGTCAACCACACTTGCGAGGACGTCATCGCTGCCCTCGTCCGTGAGCTGGACGGCGAAGCTGTGGGCTTCGAACACAGCCTACAAGACGTCCAGCCTGAGCAGGTCGACGATGACTTTCGGGCCGCGCTCGTCGTCGACGTAGTAGGCTTCGTCGAGCCGGGCGTGTGGAGCTTCGACAGCACTGCGCGAGGGGAATGGGATGAGACCCAGCTGAACTGCAACCTCAGCGACGGCGCCTCCTCGAGTACCTACGTAGGCGGATATCGCTCCGAGGTCGGAACCTGTACCTTGCCCATCCTCAAGCCGATCGAGCTCGACACCGACCCGCCAGAAGACGGCACCACTGACAGCGAGAACGCTGAGTTGTTCGGGCTGGCGACAGGCTGTCGTAGCCGGCTGGCGGGCGGGTTGCTCGTGTTGCCTCTGCTTGGGTTGCGTCGACGGGATTGAGGGGCTCTCCGCCATCGTTTCGGTCCGTCCAGGATGCCGTCAGTTGGCAATTGGCAATTGGCAATTGGCAATTGGCAATTGGCAATTGGCTGCTCGGGGGCCATCAGCGCTTTGCCTTTCGCGGCGCGCGCGTGGGGTCTTCGTGGTGGACACACGGCGGCAGAGTGCGGTCGACAACGCTGGTGTCGTGGTCTGCGGACTCCGCCGAGCGGTCCTCACAGTTGTCGTTGACCCTGTCGTGTTCACGCTCCGCCTCGATGGAAAAGCCGAGCCCTGTACATTGCCACCAGTCGCGGGCGTTGGTGGAGTCTCGAAAGTTGACGGCAATCGAATGCCGCATGGCGGGGGCGAGGGCCTCCACATAGCGCTCTGACATGGCCGTCTCGGAGTATGGCAGCCCATCGGAAGCGAGGTGCTCGTGGAGGGTGTCGGCGTGGAGGAAGACGGTAAGTAGGCCCGCCGCCATGAGGACCGCTTGGCGCTCTGGCGTCTCCCAGGACTCCATGCCGTAGGGGTACATCAGCTTGGAGCCGTCGCGGGTGATGAGCTCCTCTTCGACAAGAAACGCCCCTCCGAGCGACAGATCGGTGGGCTGCAGCGCGAGTACCGTGAACAAGCGGGCGGCGATGGTCTCGCAGCTGTCCTGACGGGCCTGATTGAAGCCTCGGTCTTCGAGGTTCCAGAGGTGGGGCTGGAGCAGGAGGTCGGTGCCGAGGCGCAGCGTGTGGACATCCTGAAGCGGCTCTCCCGCCCAGCGGGACGCCGCATTGACCCGCTCAAGGCCATAGCGATCCGGTTCACAGCCCCCCGACTCACCATAGCCGGTATTAAAGTGCAGGCAGCGGGAGTAGCGCTCATCCAGCAGGGCTTTGCGCTGTATATCGCTCACCGGTCCATCGGGACCGCGGCCAAAGTAGTGGCCCATCAGCAGGGTGTCCGCCTGGTACCGCATCAGCTCCAAGCCGGTGCCGATGAGCTGCACGCGCCGCTTGAGCTTCTGAATGAACCCGTGTCCCAGCGCGGCTCCGAAGGAGTCCCAGCGCATGCCCGCAGGCAGAGAGCGGTTGACCTGGGGCTGCGGACGCGAGTCGAGCGCGATGACGATACGCTTGTGTTGGGGTTGCAGTGTGGTGACGAGGTCGAAGGCGGTGGCAAGTCCCATGCGGTCTGACCACGCGCCATCCAGCAGCCAGGCTTCCGTGGCCGCCCCACGGTGGTCGCCTTCCTTTGCCGACCCCACACATGCCGCGACCGGGGGAACTGCACCCGGCACGGCAGACGACGCCATCGCCGCAAGGGTGGCCGGGAAGTGAGTGGCCGGTCCCGCGCGTCGGCGACACTGTTCTACACCGTTGCGCTCCTGGCGCAACCACACCGAGTGGGTCGTGATGGGCAAGAGCTGACCACTCGGCGCCATGACCGAGTTGGGAATCCAGCCTGGGATGTCGTCGTTTTCTTCGAGATGCTTGAGGGTGAGCTGGGAATCGATCTGCAGGTGCTGGCCCAACATGCGGGTGACCCCACGGGGCCGCCAGCGAATGAGCGCCGCGATGTCCATGTTGGACCGCAAGGTCTGAAGGTGGGCATCCAATGCAGTCACATCGAGCTGACCGGTCGCATTTACATAGGGTCCGGAGCGGTCTCCTCCAGGTTCGAGTTTATGCAGATGCGACAGATACTGTAGAATTGGAAAATTGCCACCCGACACCGCCGACCAGCCATCCACAGTGTCCAACATGGTGTGCTGGTCGCTCGACGCCAGCGCGCTGAGTCCGAGCATGATGGCCGAGGTGTAGTTCGCAGCCCGCAGGCCCCCGCCATTCGCGGCGACGACCACCGAGCGGTCTGGCTGGGGATCCGAGGTGCGGCGCATGAGCTTCTCGAGGTGGCGTCGCTCCACAAGCGTGGGAGCCATGCCCGATCCTTGGAGCTCAGCAGTGCCGTAGTAGAGCGGGGTGGGGGCCTGTTGGATGGACGTGACCCGCTTCAGAGTGCTGTCCACGGAGCCATCTTCGGCCGGCGGAGCGTCCACCGGCGGAGCGTCCACCGGGCCATCATTGGCCGGCACACCGTCGACAGCTTTATTCGCGGGGTCGTCGGTCTCTGCGAGGGCGCTGCTGCTCAGAGACAGGGCACCCATACACAGAGCGACTCCGAGAAAAGGCGCTGACATACGAGCTCCGGGTGAGAAGCAAAGAGGTATCACAGCCGCAGGACTCGAGGCCCCTTCGCAGAGCGCTCTTCGCCTGCGTCACCGCGCAGAATTCTCCGGCAGCTCCACCACGGCGTCGAGCAGATGCACCGTCTCCACCTGGCTCAGGGTCCACACCTGACCGTCCGGACCGGTCACGGTGTCCCCGTCCACCTGCACCTCTTCGGAGGTGTGGCACACCACCAAGGTGTCTTCGCCTGCCCCCCCGTCAAACAGCAGCTCGCCTGGACCCGCGACCACCGCGTTGTCGGCGTCGTTGCCCTGTACGGTCACCGCGCCATCCCCTAGAAGCCGCACCGACGTGAAGTATTGGGTCTTGTGGGTGTAGGGCAACGCAGGGTCGAACACGAGAGACAGAGTGCCCGAGAAGCCCGCGTCGATGGGCTCCACAGTGGTGAGCTGCCCTGGCAGGAAGTCCGAGAGCAGCGCCCCGCCAGCCGGGTCGAGCGACTCCACCTCCGCGCGGGTCTTGGCGATGTAGATGCCCCACATGCCCCCGTCCGCCTCGTCCCACGGGCCCCACAGCCCGTACCAGCTGTCGATGACGCTCGCGATGTACTCCTGGGCGAGGCTGCCCTCTCGCCGCAGCTCCTCGATCCATCGGCTCACCTCGGGGTCGATGGGAATGCCCCAGCGGCCGTCCTCCAGAGAAGCCAAGGCCTCCGTCAACAGCGCATCTTGGTAGTCTGGCAGAGCGCCAGTGCCGGGCGTTGCACCGATGCCGTTGTCGTGGACCAGGTGGAAGATTTCCTCGAAGGCCGCGTCGCGGTGCTCGTAGTCGTTGGTCATGAACCAGTCGTCTCCGGCCACAGGGGTCTCGTGGTCGTAGAGTGGCTGGGCGGGCACCCGGGGTTCGTTGCCTTCTTCGTGGGCGCCATTGGGCATCACGAGCACCGAGCCATTGTCGGCCATGGCCACCGCAACCTCGGACTTGTCGTCTCCCCAGGTGCTGCCGGGGTGGTCGCGGAGGTAGAACCGCAGCAGCTCTCGGGCCCGCAATATCTGCTCGGCGGACACATTCGAACCCGCGAAGATGGGGACCACCAAACCATCTTCGTGACCGGTCTCCACCTCGGTGTATTGCACCAGGCCCTCGTCGACGTAGCGAGTATGCGTGTCGGGTGTGGCGATGATGCGGTCCATCCCATGACCACAGGCTTCATGGGCCTCCGCCGGCAGCGTCACCGGGGGCAGCTGTGCCTCGAATCGTGCCTTGCCCCTCTTGCCACCCACGCACGCGGTCAGTCCCATCACAAGCCAGATCCAGCGCTTCATCTTGTCCTCCGGAGGGATGAGGTCCCAAGACCCGGTTCGCACTCCCAGGGTACACCCCCAAGGGTCGCTCGGGGCATTGTCCGGCCTTCGGACGATGGCCTGGACGCTCGCCTCCGCCCTGTCGACATCGCTGTGCTCTCGTGGGCGTTAGCGGGCCGACGCCTCGCCGAACCACACCGCCTGTCCACCTGAGCCATCATCGACGACAATATAGACGTGGCCGTCTTTTCCGGCGTCACTTTTCGCGGTGACCCACGGCAACACAGGCGGCTCCGGCCCTGTGGAGACGGCATGTTCTGCGAAGCCGCCGACGGTGGTGAGCGGGTAGATCAAGCCGTCCGAGAATTGCCCGTCCACCGCCACATTCAGCTCTCGGGTGTCGCCGGCCTTGACCTCCAGAGGGGCCGTGAATTGAGGCAGCAGGACCGGGTTGGACTGGCGGAATTGGGGGTCTTCGCGGGTGACCGCGAGGGTGCGCCAGGCCGCATGGGCCTTGGACATCGGCACGTGGCGGAGCAGCCTGCTGGGGTCGGACAGGTCGATGGGATCCACGGTGCCGTTGTCGAGCTGGTCGAAGAGCGGGCATGCGCCGGGTGCACACGCGAGCGCGAAGGCCAGGATGCCGCGGAAGGCGCCGCCAGCGTCCAAGATTTCGTCGACCTCGGCAATGTCGATGGCGAGCGGGACCACCGTGGCGGTGAAGGCATGGGTGGTGGGGTCGCGCGGACCGGTGACCACACGCTGCGCCTCACCGGTGAGCTCGGACTCCAGGCAGCGTCCGGCGTCGCCGAAGGGCACGCACACCCACACGGCGACTTCGGGGTTGAGGCCGTCGGGATCGGCGATGGTCACGGTGATGTCGGTGGTTTCGCGTGGCTCCACCTCTGGCGGATCGGCCACCACACTCACGATCTGGAGGTGCTTGATCTGGGTGGCCGCGGGGACGGCCTCCTCGCAGCCCAGGCACAGAAAGCCCAGCGAAAGTGCCCATAGATGGCGCATTACCACTCCCCCTTGAGGCCGAAGACCGGGATGGGTGGCAGTCCCGAGATGGGGGTGAAGTCGGTGTAGGTTGAGGTCCACGCCGGTACCTCCTGATTGGACCGCACGCTGATGTTCTGGAGGTCGAGGGAGCCGGTGAGCCGCCATCGTGAAAACGTCCAGGTCTTGTCGACCCGCAGGTCGATGGCGAAAAATGGGGCCAGTCGTTCACTGTCCACGTCGCCATACACGGGTACGAACACACGCGACTCCATGTCCTGGAAGCGCTGGACCACTGGGGTGTAGGGGTTGCCGGACCCAAAGCGCAGGCGGCTGCCCAGCCTCCAGTTCTTGGGCATGGTGGTGGTGCCGAGGGCGGTGAGAACGACGGGCTGGTCGTAGGAAAACAGCGATGGTGCTTCCCCGGGGCGGTCGACGCGGCGGGACCGACTCACAGTCGCGGCAATCCAGCCCACAAAGCGCGTGCGGTCGACCTTGGCGAATAGCTCTCCACCGAAGATGCTCCCGGTGCCATCGTTTTCATAGGGTCCATCATCGATGGGACCGGTCACAAACAGCGGCGTGGTGCGGAATTGAAAGCGGTCCTCACGGCCCACGATGCGGTGGTGGAGGAGGTTGGCGTAGCCGGTCACCTCGACGAGGAGGTCGGGGGTGGGACGCGTCTGCACGCCGAGGCTGTTCTGCCATGAACGCTCGGCGATCAGGTCGGGGTTGCCGTCCGAGGACGACATGACCTGACGGGGGGCGGGCAGGCGGCTGTAGGTGCCCGAGGCGCCGATGAGCGACCACGTCTCCGACAGCTGCCAGCGTGTCTGCAGGCGGGGATCAAGGCTGCCGCTGATGGCGTCGTAGGGGTAGACCGCGAGGTCTCCGCGCAGTCCGGGCGTGATCGACCAGCTCCCCAGCTGTGCGGTCACCTCGCCGTACAAGGCGGGTGCGAGAAAGGGTGTGGAGCCGGCCTCGAAGGGCCCGTAGGACTCCACATCGTAGACGAACATCTCGCGTCCCGCCCACACGTCGAGCCCCACCCGCACCCCCAGCTGGTCCGCGGTGTCGGGCCGTCGCCACTCCTCGCGCGCAGACACCGATGCGACCTGTTCGACGGCGGTGTCGTAGCCGAAGCTGGCAAAGTCCTCGGTGTCGACGCCCACGGCCACGCTCAGTTCGTGCTCCCAGGGGCCCAGCGGCTGCACCACCCGCCCGCGCAGTCTCCAGAAGGACACCGCGAGTGCGAGAGCGGGCACCTCCTCCCCGTCTTCGATGCCGATGTAGGCAAAGGTGTCCTTGCTGGCGAGCAGGAGCAGCTCGCCGTGGGTACCGCTGTCCCATCGGCGCACCAGACGGCTCTGCACATCTGCGTAGACGGGCGCCTGCACCGGCACATCGCGGGCGTCGATGACCGGCTGGAGGACCGTGTCGATGTAGGACCGTCGGGCGGACAGAGACAGCGCGGTCTGGCCCTCGTCGCCCAGTGGGGTGTCCACGAAGGCGCCAGCTTGGAAGAGGTCCACGCTCACGCTGCGGCGGGGATGTTCGGGAAGGGAGTCGCGGGTGCGAATGTCGACGAGGCCCCCCAGAAAGCGTCCGTAGCGCACCCCCGCATTGCCCGGGATGTAGCCGACCTCCGCCACGCTTTGTCCGTCGAGAACGGTGGACAGGCCGCCAAAGTGGAACACGATGGGCAGTGGGGTGCCGTCGATGAAGCCCGCCGAGTCCTCGGGAGCCGTGCCGCGAATGATGAGGTTGCCGGTGCCCAGTGGAGACCGCGCGACCCCAGGCAGGCTCTGCACGACCTTGACCACATCGCCGTTGGTACCGGGCAGCACCATCGACAGCTCGGTGTTGAGCGGCCGCTCGGTGACCTCGACCGCCGCCTCCTTCGCGTAGACGACGATCTCGGCCCCCACGCCTTCGGCAGAGTTGAGGCCGGCATCGCGGATGAGGCGCAGCTCGACATCCTGGACAGCACCCGCGCGGATGGTGAGGGGGGTCTCTAGGGGCCGAAGCCCGGAGCCTTGTGCGGTCAGGGTGAAGGCCCCATCGGGGAGACCTGCGAAGACGAAGAGGCCATTGGAGTCGGTGGTGGCGATCCACTGCCGGCCATCTGAAGCGGTGGCGACGACCTGCAGAGCGGCGAGCGGAATGGAGCTGCCGCGGGCCCGGGCGTGGCCTTGAATGGACAGTGGGGGCGGGGCTTCGCGGTCGAAGCGGATGCGGAGCTGGACCGTTGCGTCGACGGCCTGACCGGCGTTGTCGCGAGCGGGTAAAAAGCGCGCCCCCAGGGCGGCATCTACGGCAGGGCGCGCGAACACGGGGGGTAGGTCTGCGGGTGGCTTGACACTGAGAACAGCGCCGTCATTGGCCACTTCGACATCAATCAACACCTCGAACTGCCCATCTTCCGGCCAGGGCGCGGTGTCGGGCGGGGCCACAATCGCTGGAAGGTGCTGGAGGACGGGCAGCGTGGGGCTGGCCGCAGGGAGCTCTTCTGCGGGCGCCAGACTTGGGCGGACGCCGAGGAGCAGTCCGGCCACAAGTGCCCACACTCGAACCACCTGCGACACCGGCTCTCCCGACGGGGGACCGCCGTTGTACCGCGAGGTGAGGCCACTTGCGCTCCGGGGCTACCGAAGTCCGCACAGGGAGATAGTCGCCGGCGAGCTCTTCGCTTCGAACACGAGGTTTACGTCATGTCCGACGCCGTCCACGCGCAGATTCAGTCCCTGGTCAACACCCACTCGGTGGTGCTCTTCATGAAGGGTACCCCCGCCATGCCGCAGTGCGGCTTCAGCTCGAAGGCCGTGGGCATTCTCGAGGAGCTGGGCGTCGACGTCCACGGGGTCAACGTGCTCGACGACCCCGCCATCCGGATGGGCATCAAGGAGTTCTCGCAGTGGCCCACCATTCCGCAGCTCTACATCAAGGGCGAATTCGTGGGGGGCTCCGACATCGTGGGTCAGATGGCCGAAAACGGTGAACTCCACGAGATGTTGGGCGTAAAGTTCGAGCCGCCGGTCGCGCCGTCCATCACCGTGACCGACACCATGAAGCAGGCCATCGAGGCCGCGGGAACCGGTCCCGGCGAATTCGCTCGGTTCGTGGTCTCCCCGAGCTTTGAGTACCAGCTGGGCATCGATCGGCAGAGCTCTGGCGACTTCATTGTGGAGAGCAATGGGATCAAGATGCTGGTGGACAAGGGCAGCGCCAAGCGCGCCAACGGTGTGACACTAGACTTTCAGTCTGGTCAGGCCGGCGGCGTGCTGATCGACAACCCCAACGAGCCAGCTCGCGTGCGCCAGCTCGACGTGCGCCAGCTTGCGGAGATGCTCAAGGGCGAGCGCGCCCTTCGACTCATCGACGTGCGCACCCCCGCGGAGCGCGAACAAGCGATGTTGTCCGACCGCGCCGAGCTCTTCACCCCCGCTGTGATGGCCGAGTTGGAGAAGCTTCCCAAGGACACCCTGCTGGTTTTCCACTGCCATCACGGTGGTCGCAGCCAGCAAGCTGCCCAGCGCTTCGCGAGCCAGGGCTTCCGCAAGGTCCACAACGTGCAAGGCGGCATCGATGCTTGGTCGATGTTCGTGGACACCAACGTGCCGAGGTACTGACGAGACCATTGCCTGGCGGTCCCAGTGCGGCTCGACTCGGAGCCCTCAGACGGGATACACGGCGGTCCCGTGCTGGCGACGCGCGTCATACGGGCCGTTCCCTCGCCCCAGTCGTTGAGAGCACCGATGATGGAGACCGTTTCGTTCGGCTTGATGGGCCTTTCGGTGCTGGTGGCGCTCATCAGCTACCTGGGCGCACACCGGACGCCCCTGCCCGACTTCTCCAAGATCGGGTGCTTGGCCGCTGTGGGGATCGGGGTGGTCGGTTTCATCGCCGGCTTGGCTGTGCCCGTCACGCAGTACCGCACCTGCGGCTCGGAGTGCACGTCCGCGATGCATGCGGGCATGACTGGCGACTACGGCGAGTACGAAGAGTTTGTGGACACCTCGCGAGACAGCTTGGCCGGGTGCATCAAGGGCGCGAAGCAGGCCAATCGCAAGGCGAAGGCCGCTGCCGACGAAGCCGGCGATCCCAGCCTCCACACCCCGCTCGACATGGCGGAGGTAGAAAAGCGCTGCAAGGCCATCGCGGTCACCCAGTGCACCGACCACTGCTACACCCCCGACGCCGTCCGCTGATTCGAGCGCGTCATCGGAGAATCTGAGCCGGCCATAGGGCCGGCTTTCGTCGTTCTAGGCCAGCGGGTCGGAAGGGGGGCGGGGTCGGGAAGGGGGGCGGGGTCGGTCACCCCAGACGATGGAACAGGCACCCCAAGCGTCCCCCACCAAGCGCGGTCGCTCGCTCCCTGTCGACAAAGCGGGTGCCTGGTCCGGAGGCAAGCCCAGCTCACCCCAACCACGAGGCTCAACGACACCGTAAGCGCCCAGTAATCCGCCCAAACGACGGGCCGCGGGGCTGCGCTAGGAAGAGTGCCTCGCCAAGCTCGACTTCGATGCGCTCGAAGAGCACGTCGGCTGCCCACAGCCCGCCCCCCCTCAAGCAGCTCTACTCCAACCCCGAGGAGCTCTCTCGCTGTGAGGTCGAGGTCGTGGCGCCCGAGACCTGTTGGGCCCCGGGCGATCTACCCCACCCAAGAACGGAACAGGCCGGCGAGGTCGCCCCCACCGGCCTGGTCAGCGCGTATTGGTCAATCAGCCGTCGTCGCCGCTCTTGGCCGCGGCTTCGATGCCCAGACCCGCCTGCACCGAGGACACCACAACGTCCTTGGTGAAAGCCACGACGATGATGCGGTCGGAGTGGGAGAAGTCGGTGTCGAGCACGACGCCCTTTTCGTCCCAGATCCACACGTAGGACTCTTCTTCACCGCCGCGGAACTCAGCCGGCTCGGCGTCGGCCTTGGAGCGGATGCGAATGGCGTTGGTGACATCGGGCTCAGGCTCTTCTTCGCCCTCTGCGACAGGCTCAGCCTCGGTGGCCGGACGGATCTGCACGGTGCAGGCGCCCTCGTTGCAGAGGGTGCCGAAGTTGGCCTCAAGCTCGGGTGTGATGACCAACATGTTGGGGTTGTTTTCATCTTCGGCGGTGGCGATCCAGCTCTCGGTGCTGTCGATGGCTTCTGCGATGGCCACGGCAACATCCTCCGCTGCCATGTCGTTTTCGTAGTTCCAGTCTTCGCCTTCCAGGATGCGAATCTCGTTCTCGTTTTCGATGAGGACGATCTCGACGCCCATCAGGCCGCCGCGCTCTGCGTTTGCGGGAGCACCAAGCCCCTCGCCTCGGCGCAGGTTGGCTTCGCTGGGCTCACCCACGATCTTGAGCTTCAGGGAGGCGTCGATCCGATCGACGTGGCGCTGCTTCATGGTCAGGCTGCGGTTGACACCCTTGGGCATGCTGATGTGGTAGCGCGTGAGGTTGTAGACCTTCTCCAGCGCGGCTGGCTCACCGAACAGCGCCTTGACGTTGTCGGGGCTCATGCCTTCCTCCAGCGCGCTGTAGGCCTCGGCGGTGAGCTTGTGCGGGTTCTCCATGGCCTCGGTGGTCTTCATGCCGGCGAAGGCCGCGAGGCCCACAAAGCCGAACATTCCGAGCACCGGGACGGTCAGGATGCGATCGGGAGACCGCAGCGTGAGCACGAAGCCAATCGTCCAAAGGATGGAGTAGAGGCCGGCGAATGCGAACAGGAGGTAGACCATCGCGGTTGCGCTCCAGAGAGGAATCAGCGGGGAAGTTCAGCGGATCGAAGGCGCAGGCGGACATCTCAGGCGGATCGTCAGGGGCCTTCCTTTCGGGCGGGGAGCCTACCACGCCTACCGCCACCGGACAGCTGCCAACCACGGCCATGTCGGGTGGCTCAGGAGAGTCAAGGGCGCTGAAGCGACGATGTCGGGGTCATCATCGACAAGCCGGCTCCTCTCTGACCGCCTCGATTCTGGCAAGGTTCCCAACAGGTTCACGCTTTCCTTTCATTCCGACCGGTCCGCGCTCGGCGCCGATGGCGGCTGACCCCGCGCGGAAGGCCCCCGAGATCCGCGCCCTCGGACTCATCTCCAGACGACATCGGCCTGCCGTTCTCCGGCAGCGAAGGTGTGGAGCCTCCCCGCCCCCCCATCTCCCCCGAGTGGGGCCCCTCGCGCTACTCTCTCCGTCTATCGGACTATCGGAGACCGCATGGCCCGCTCGGGTTCCCGTCGAGGACGTCCTCCACCGCCTGCACAGACCTGGCTGCTGGCCGGTCTCGCCGTCGCAGGCACGTGCAGCCTCGGCTACGGCGTCTGGATGGCGACCGGGTCCCCACAGTCCAACGAGGCTGTGGCCCCGTCATCTCCGACGGCGGCTCTCCCCCCGCCCAGCGGTCCCCCTGCCTCCGTGAAGCCCGGCACCGTCGACCTCACCCGCGCCGGTCCCGCCGACACCAAGTCCACCGCCCAAGCTGGCGTGGTGTGTCCGGGCTGCGACATCGTGCTCATCACGGTGTGCTCGCTCCGAAAAGACTTTGTGTCTCGCTACGGTGACCATCCCGGCCTCACGCCCAGCATCGACCGCATCGCCGAGGGAGGCTTCACCTTCGGACGCGCCTACGCCGCCTCGAACTTCACCTTGGCCGGGCTCACCGCTGTTCTCACCGGACGCTTCGGCTCGACCACAGGCGTCACGGGCTGGGACAAGGGCCTCACCGCCGAGGTGCCCACGCTCCCCGAGGTCCTCGGGCTCTACGGCTATGCGACCGCAGGCTTCACGATCGACGCACCATCGGGCTTTCGCCCAGACTACGGGCTTGATCGCGGCTTTCAGCACATGAAGGTCATCCTTCCCCCGCGCGACACCCCCGACGGACGCTTTCGCGGAGGGCCCGTCGGCGAGGGCGGTGCGTCTGCCCAGCCGGTGGTCGACTGGCTCAGTCAGCAGCCCACCGACGACCCCATGTTCGTGATGTTTCACTCGCGCACCGCCCACTTTCCGTTTGTCATCGCGCCAGACCCTGAGGGCAAAGACCCCACCGGGGTGTGGCAGGGCCTGTGGGACGCTGGGCGCGCCGAGCGGGCCGTCACCACATCGCAGGCGATGCCCGGCATGGCAGGAGGCACCTCTCAAGAAGGCGTGGTGCAGATGCGCGGCCCCGATCCCCTGCTGGTGTTGGTGCAGGAAAAGGGAGCTCCTGCGATCGACAGCTGGCGGGAGCGCTACGCCGAGTCGGTCGCCCGCATGGACATCGACGTTGACCGGGTCTGGAAGGCACTCGAACAGCGCGGCAACCTCGACAACACCATCGTCGTGCTGGTCGCGGACCACGGTGAGTCTCTCTACGACCACGAGGAGCTGCTCCACGGCGATGCCTACTGGGACACCGTGGTCAATGTGCCGCTGGTGGTGCGGGTGCCCGGCCTGGAGGGCAGCGCGGAGATCTACGAGCAGCTCGTGAGCCACGTAGATCTGATGCCCACCCTTCTCGATCTTGTGGGAGCGGTGTCGCCGGCCGACATCGACGGCCACTCGATGGTGCCCTTGCTGAAGGGCGAGTCCGATGAAGTCCGCGACATGGCCTTGGTGGAGGGAGGGGTCGCCAAGCAGACCGCGCACATCCTCAAGGGCGCCGTGGTGGCGCCGCCCTACACCTTGGTGCGCCAGGACCGTGGCTGTGGCGGAAGTCCGAGCCTCGACCCGCCCCGCAAGCCCGGCGAGCCATCCTTCTGCCTGTACGACCTCGAACAGGACCCGGGTCAGACCACCAACGTGGCCCTCCAGAACATGCCGCTGGTGGAGGCGCTGATGGGACGCTGGCGCAGCTTCCGAGATGCTCGGTCGAAGGAGGCCACCCAGCTTGACCTCGACCCCGCCTTCATCGCCGAGCTGCGGGCCAATGGGTACAACTTCGAGTAGCGCACCTGGGCGCCTCAAGGTCACGGGCCTTGGAGACTGCTGCCGGGAGGCCCGTTGCAGCGAATATCGGGGTGAAGCGGCCCCATTGGAGTCCCGAGACCGCTCCCTTTGCGACTACCGAAATTCGTCCATCAGCGTATCTAGCGCTGCGCTGCCCGGGCAGAGGTCCGAGTAGGGCAGCTGCACGAGCGGGGTGTCGGTGGTGCCGCTCATAGAGTGCATGTCGCCGGTGCTCTCCGCCAAGTAGAGGATGCCGGTCGGGACTTCCCCCTTGGCCTGCATCCGCGACAGGTTGGCAAACGCGCTGGCGCGGTCGGACGGGTCGTAGTCGTCGGCCACACTGCGCAGCAGCACGGTGGAGCCGTCGTGAAGCTGAACCTCCGTGGCCTCTCCGCGCTTCTGAGTCGCCACCAGCTCACCACACCCCGGCACCAAGCTCGCCTCGGTGACGTGGCGGTAGTGCTCGCGGGTGTACATGTAGGACTTGGTGGAGCCCTTGTGGTCGTTGAAGGTCACGCACGGCGAGATCACGTCGATGAGCGCAAAGCCCTTGTGACGCAGCGCCGCCTCAAGGATGGGGATCAGCTGCTCCTTGTCGCCCGAGAAGGACCGCGCGACAAAGGTGGCGCCCAGGGTCATCGCCAACAGCACAGGGTCGATGGGCGCGGCCCGGTTGACGGCGCCCTTCTTTGCCTTGCTGCCGATGTCGGCGCTCGCGGAGAACTGGCCCTTGGTGAGGCCATACACGCCGTTGTTCTCCAACACATACGTGAGGTTCACGTTGCGTCGAGATGCATGGCAGAGCTGCCCCAGCCCGATCGACAGGCTGTCGCCGTCGCCGCTGATGCCGATGTACATCAGCTCGCCGTTGGCTGCATTGGCCCCCGTTGCCACTGACGGCATGCGCCCATGAACCGAGTTGAAGCCGTGGGCATCCCGCAGGAAGTAGGTGGGCGTCTTGCTGGAGCATCCGATGCCGGACAGCTTCACGACCCGATGGGGCTCGACCGACAGACGCCAGAACGCCTGCACAATCGCCGCAGTCGTGGAGTCGTGGCCACAGCCCGCACACAGCGTAGACAGGGAGCCTTCGTAGTCGCGGTAGGTGAGGCCGAGGTCGTTCTTCGCGAGCCGGGGATGCCGCGCGATGGGCTTGGGAATGTGGGTCATGCCATGGCTCCTTGCACGCCGTCCCGCACGGCCACTGCACTCAGCGGGAGGCCACCGTAGTCGCGCACGCTCACCATGCGGTCCTTGGTGATGTCCGTCTCGTTGAGCAACAGCTGATACAGCTGACCATCGCGGTTCTGCTCAATGATGAAGTTCGTGTCGTGGTCGCGGAGGAAGGCCTCCACGGAGTCGGGGAACGGGAACGCTCGAATGCGCATCACATCGATTGGCAGGCCTTCGGCTTCCCAGCGCTCGGCCGCCTCTCGGACCGCGCCGTCGCAGCCGCCGATGGTGACCACGCCGAAGCGCGCGCCCTCTCGACGCTCGATGATGGGCTGGGGGACGCGGTCTTTGGCCGACAGCACCTTGCGACGCAGGCGGTCGATCACCTCAAGGTAGGGACCGGACTTCTCGGTGTACTTGCCGTACTTGTCGTGGCCGGAGCCGCGCGTGAAGTACGCCCCCTTGGGGTGGACCCCAGGGATCGTGCGGTACGGAATCTCGTCGCCGTCGACATCGAGGTAGCGGTAGAAGCTTTCCAGCTCGTCGAGGTCGGACTTGGACAGCACCTTGCCACGGTCGATGGTGGTGGCATCGTCCCAGGCAAAGCGCGGCACCATCCAGTCGTTCATGCCGATGTCGAGGTCGGACACGAGGAAGGTGGGCGTCTGGAAGCGCTCCGCCAGGTCGAACATCTCCTTCGCCATCGTGAAGCACTCGCTCGGGTTGGCCGGGAACAGCGCAATGTGGAGCGTGTCGCCATGCGAGCAGTACACGCAGGTGAGAATGTCGCCCTGCTGGGTGCGCGTGGGCATGCCCGTGGAAGGCCCCGTGCGCTGCACGTTGACAAAGACCGCGGGAATCTCGGCGTAGTAGGCCAACCCGATGAACTCACTCATCAGGCTGATGCCCGGACCTGCTGTCGACGTGAAGGCCCGCGCACCCGCCCAAGCTGCGCCGATGGTCATGCCGGCGGCGGACAGCTCATCTTCGGCCTGCATGATGATGTGGTTGTTCTTGCCGTCTTCGGTTTTGCGGAAGCGACCGCAGAACTTCGTGAAGCCGTCCATCACTGACGTAGAGGGAGTGATGGGGTACCAGGCCGCTACGGTGGCGCCGGCGTAGACACAGCCCAAGCCAACGGCCGTGTTGCCGTCGATCATGATGTGGTCGCGGGTCTTGTCGATGGAATCCAAGCGAATCGGCAGCGGGCACTCAAAGTGCTCCATTGCGTAGTCGAAGCCGAATTTGATGGCGAGGTCGTTGGCGTCGAGGAGGTGGGCCTTCTTCGCGAACTTCTCGTGGAGCATCGACCGCAGCACGCTCATGTCGAGATCGAGCAGCGCACCCAGCGCACCCACATAGGCGATGTTCTTCATCAAGATGCGCGTGCGCGAGCCTTGGAAGCTCTTGCCGCACATCCGGGCGAGAGGAACGCCGATAATGGTGATGTCGTCGCGCTTGAGGCGGGGGTCCAGCGGAAAGCTGGAGTCGACCAGCAGCCAGCCGCCTGACTCCACAGACTCAAGGTCTTCCTTGTAGGTCTGGGGGTTCATCGCCACGACGAGCTGGAACGCAGGGGTGCGGGCGGTGTGGCCGTCGCCGTTGACCCTGATCTCGTACCAAGTGGGCAGGCCCTGAATGTTGGAAGGGAAGACGTTCTTGCCGGAGATGGGCACACCCATTCGGAAGATCGCCTGCATCAGCATGCCGTTCGCAGACGCCGAGCCGGTGCCGTTGACCGTGGCGATGCGAATGGAGAAGTCGTTTACGCCACTCATTTGTTTGCAACGCTCTGATTTGCGGATGGGGTCTGGTGAGCTTTGGATGGGGTCCGGTTCCGGTCGGATTGCGACGCCGCGTGCGGGATGAAGAGGTTCATCGTCGCCATGTCCCAGGCTGCGGTCGGGCAGCGCTCGGCGCACAGCCCGCAGTGGACACAGAGGTCTTCGTCTTTCGCCATCAAGCGCCCGGTATGGGGCAGCTCCGAAGATACGAAGACCGCTTGGTCGAGGTTGATCGCAGGCACCGTGAGCGCTGCGCGAAGCTCCGTCTCGGAGCCGGTCTCATCGGTCATGGTGAGGCAGCTCACCGGGCAGATGTCGATGCAGGCGTCGCACTCGATGCACGACTTCGCGGTGAACTCGGTCTGCACATCGCAGTTGAGGCAGCGCTGCACCTCCGTCGCGGCCTGCTCGGGACTGAACCCGAGCTCCACCTCAAGCGACATCTCCTCAAAGCGCGCCTGGAGGTCCGCATGGGCCATCTTGCTGCGCGCGCTGGGGTTGTAGTCGTTGTGGTAGGTCCACTCGTGGAGGCCCATCTTGGAGCTGGTGAGCCCCACGTTCTGGGCCGGCCGGTCGTTGGTGAGCGACAGGGACTGGCAGTACAGGTCGATGGAGATCGCCGCCTGGTGGCCGTGCTCGACTGCCCAGATGATGTTCTCGGGACCCCACGCCGCATCGCCGCCCACGAACACACCCTCGCGAGTGGTCATGAAGGTCTTCTTGTCGACCTCAGGCATCGCCCACTTGTTGAAGTCGATGCCGATGTCGCGCTCGATCCACGGGAAGGCGTTGTTCTGACCGATGGCCAGGATGACGTCGTCGCAGGGGATGAACTTCTCGCCGTGCTTGGTGGACCGCAAGCGGCCCGTGTCGTCGGGCGCCCAGCTGACCAGGTCGAACACCATGCCTACGAGCTTGCCATCTTCGACGACAAAGCGCTGAGGCGAGTGGTTCTCGATGATGTCTACCCGCTCTTCCTCGGCATCGACCAGCTCCCAGGGAGACGCCTTGAAGTGCTTGCGGCCCTTGCGCGCCATGACCTTGACGTCGACGCCGCCGATGCGCTTGGCGGTGCGGCAGCAGTCCATGGCGGTGTTGCCAACACCGATAACCAGCACGCGCTCGCCGATGCTCTCGACGTGCTCGAAGTGGACATTGGACAGCCACTCGATGCCGATGTGGATGTTGTCGTCGGCCTCGTCGCGGCCAGGCAGCCGCAGCTCTTTGCCTGCGGGCGCGCCGGTGCCGATGAAGATGGCGTCAAAGGCGCCTTCATCGAGCATGGCCTTCAAGCTCTCGATGCGGTGGTTGTACTTGATCTCGCACAAGCCCATATTGACAATTGCGTCGCACTCCGCATCCAGCACCGGCACCGGCAAGCGGAAGGCCGGGATGTTGATGCGCATCAAGCCGCCCGCAGTGGGGAGCGCCTCAAAGATGGTGCAGTGGTAGCCGAGCGGCTGGAGGTCGTTGGCCACTGTGAGCGACGCTGGACCCGCCCCAATCAGGGCGATGCGCTTGCCGTTGGGGGCGCCGGCACGAGGCAGCCGTGAGGCCACCTCCTCGTCGTCCTTTAGGTCGGCTGCGACGCGCTTGAGTCGGCAGATGGCAACGGGTGTTTCTTCCACTCGACCGCGGCGACATGCGGGCTCACAGGGTCGGTCACACACACGCCCCAGCACGCCGGGGAACACGTTGGACCGCCGGTTGAGCATGTAGGAGTCGGTGTACCGGCCCTGCGCGATGAGTCGGATGTACTCGGGCACGGGTGTGTGCGCGGGACATGCCCACTGGCAGTCGACGACCTTGTGGAAGTAGTCGGGATTTCGGGTGTCGGTAGGCTGCATTCCTTCCTCGATTCCGGGGGACCTTAGTGGACCGGTGCCCTGGAGGAAAGGTGGGCAGGATGGATGGTTGACACTCTTCTGCAAAGCCCCCGTCTAATGGGCAGATTCGATACCTGCTGTGGGGGCCGACGGGGGCCTTCAGCCCACTGAATCGAGCTTCATCTCGCGGCGCGGGTCCCGATATGGAGGAGAGCGCACGCTGGGGGGGTGGCGTGGTAGATCGCATCTTGATGAACCGCAACCACACGCGCCGAGCTGGAGATCGCCATCGAAGCGAGCCGGGCGCGATCGGATACCCACGCAGGATTTAGAGACATTCGGAGAGCTCGCTGGCCCCCGCTGGGTCACCGCTTCTTCTTGGGCCCGACCCGGCTGTAGAGCATCGCCTCTACGACCACGTCGCCACTGTCATCGCGCAGGGTCACCGGCACCTCGAAGTCGGCGGTCTCCGAGGTCTCGGGTACAGGACACTCGGTGGTGCCCGTGATGGTGCCCCGGGCCTTCTTGATGTATCGAAGGTCCATGCCGGCCACGATGAACCGGGCATCATCGGGGAGACTGTAGGCGAGCGCGATGTTGCCGGTGACCTCCGCGAGGTTGGCCAGGGCGATGGCGTGGACCGAGCGGAGGTGATTTCGGACCCGCGGACGGTCGCGCATCGTGACCTTGGCGAAGCCCGGCCGAAGCTCTTCAACGTGCGCGCCAATGGTGCCGGTGTAGCGAGCGGTTCGGCCGACCACGAGTGAAAAGAGGCGCTTTCCGCCGGGGAGGGTGTGGAGTCGGTCCCAGGCCGGACGGAGGGGGTTTCCGTGGGTCTCGACGGTTGGCAGGAAGCCCATGCGGGAATGCTCCGGTGGAGGGTTTGGGGAGCACCTATTCCGGCGATCCGACCCCAATGAGTCCCTGACCTGTGCAGTGCGGGGCCCCGCGAGCGGATAGGCCCAGCGGCCCGTCGTTCTTGCTTCTGGACTGAGTCGCCATGTCCCTTCCCTCCACTCGTCGTGTGGTCGTCAAGGTGGGCACAGGCGTTGTTGCCCGCGGTGACGGCGGTCTCGCCCTCGGTCGCATGGGCGCGCTCGTCGAGCAGCTCCACGACCTCCGCTCTCGCGACATCGATGTGCTGCTGGTGTCTTCGGGTGCGGTGGGACTCGGAGCAAGGCGCCTCGGCTTCTCAGAGCGCTCCCAGGTCAGGGGTGTGGTCGACCGCCAGGCGTGCGCAGCGGCGGGACAAGGCGCGTTGATGGCGTTCTACGACAGTCTGTTTCAGCGCCTCGGCACCACCTGCGCTCAGGTGCTTCTCACGGAAGAAGACTTCCACTTTCGGCAGCGCTTCAACAACCTCACAGCCACGCTGGAGCGCTTGCTGCGGCTGGGTGCGGTCCCCATTCTCAACGAGAACGACACGCTGTCGACTGCTGAGCTGGCGCTGTCCCAGGGTCCTGAACGAGGGTCTGTATTTGGCGACAACGACCGTCTAAGCGCTCTTGTCGCCACCTACTTGCGCGCTGACCTGCTGGTGCTGCTGTCGAATGTCGACGCGGTCTACACCGCTCCTCCTGGCACCGAAGGGGCCCGTCCCATCCGCGTGTTCACCGACGAGACGCACTTTGTGGAGGGGGCGGCATCGTCGGTCGGACGCGGTGGCATGGGCAGCAAGATCGAGGCGGCCCGGCTTGCTGCGCGGGGCGGCGTGACGGCGGTCATCGCGAGTGGTGACGAGCGGGACATCTTGCAGAAGGTGCTCGATGGCGAGTCGGTGGGCACCCGCTTTCAGGCCCATGGCGATGCTGGTCGGCTGCCGCGTAAGAAAGCGTGGCTTGCGTTTGCGACGGGTGCTGCGGTGGCGACGGTGCAGGTCAATGCAGGCGCCCGGCTTGCTCTGGTGGAGCGCGGAGCCAGCCTGCTGTCGGTGGGTGTGGAGCGGGTAGACGGTGCGTTCTCCGAGGGCGACGTCGTCGATATTGTGCACGACGGTGAGCTGCTGGCGCGCGGTCTGGCCACCGCTGGAATGCTCGATGCGGACCGTCTCCTGGTCCACCGCGACCACCTTGTGTTGCTTTGACTGGAGCGGCCATGTCTTCTGTTCGTGCCATTGCTCTTGCTGCCCGAGATGGCGGCCGGGTGCTTGCCCGCTTGTCGTCTGAGCGCCGCACAGCACTCCTTCATCGGGTCGCCAGTGGGCTCGATGCCGGCCGGTCACGCATTGCCGAGGCCAACGCTGCCGATGTGGAGTCCACCGCCAAGATGGTGTCCAGTGGCTCCATATCGGCTGCCCTCGCGGCCCGGCTTCCCCTGCCTGACACCAAGATCGATGCCCTGGTCCAGGGCATTCACGCCATCGCCGACCAGCCGGAGCCGCTGGGCAAGGTGCTTCGGGCCACAACCCTTGGAGACGGCCTGGAGCTGGAGCAGGTCAGCTCGCCCATCGGTGCGCTGCTTGTCATCTTTGAGAGTCGGCCCGACGCCCTTCCCCAGATCGCCGCGCTGGCCCTTCGCTCGGGCAATGGCCTGGTGCTGAAAGGGGGCCGCGAGGCGGTGCGGTCCAACCGTGTGCTGCATGCCCTCATCACGGAGGCGCTGTCCCCCGATGTACCGGCGGGCACAATTGGACTGGTGGAAGCCCGCGCAGAGGTGTCGGCACTGTTGGAGCTCGACGGCCTGCTCGACCTCGTGATTCCGCGGGGGTCGGGTGCTCTGGTGAAGCACATCCAACAGAACACCCGCATCCCGGTGCTGGGCCATGCCGAGGGGGTGTGCCACGTGTACCTCCACGCGGATGCCGACCCTGAGATGGCCGAGAAGATCGTGCTCGACGCGAAGCTGGACTACCCCGCTGCCTGCAACGCGATGGAGACTCTGCTGATTGAGCGCGCGGTCTGTGAGACCGCCGGACGCCGGGCGGTAGAGGCACTGCGGCAGGCGGGGTGTGTCTTGCATGGGGACATCGAAAGTGCCCATGTGTATGGCATTGCCGCCGATGCTCACTTCCGCACTGAGTACGGGGACCGGGCGGCCTCCATCGCCATTGTGTCCGACCTTGATGCCGCGGTCTCTCACATCCACCAGTACGGCTCGGGCCATACCGAGAGCATCGTCACCCACGACGAACACGCTGCCCGACGCTTTCTCGACAGTGTCGACAGCGCCTGTGTCTTCCACAATGCCTCGACCCGCTTTGCCGATGGCTACCGCTTTGGGTTGGGGGCCGAGGTGGGCATCAGCACCGGCCGCATCCACGCGCGGGGACCGGTGGGGGTCGACGGACTGCTGACCACCCGCTGGAGACTGCGCGGTGGCGGCCACACTGTGGGTGCGGTGAAGTCAGGCGACTGGGCGTTCGACTGGCAGCAGCGCGTGTGAGGACCGACCACGACTACGGTCGGTCTTCCGGCCTCCTTCCGAGTCTCAGTCCCAGTCTTCCACCGACCAGCCACGCTTCTTGGCCGCCCGTGCCAGCCGGGGGTCGGGCGCCACACACACCGGTCGCCCCACCAGCTCCAGGGTGCGCAGGTCGCTGAAAGAGTCGGTGTAGAAGGCACAATCGCGGAGGTCAATCCCGTGGGACTTCGCGTAGCTGCGCGCGTGGTGCACCTTTCCGTCGCCGTAGCAGAGCGGCTCGCGGACTTGGCCGGTGAAGCGTCCGTCGGACTGCTCAAAGTCGTTGGCGAGCACGTCGTGAAGCCTGAAGTGCTCGGCGGCCACCTCTCCCAGCTGGCGAGATGAGGCGGTCAGCAGCACCAGCCGATGTCCCAGGTCGCGGTGTCGCTCGACGGCTCTTGTGGCGCCGGGGCGGATGGTGGCCTCCACCTCCTCGTGCCAGAACGCCCGTGTGCGGGTGCGAAAGAGGTCGGCATCCTGGTCCTGCAGCGTGAGCACCGCGGAACGCACGACGTCGTCCATCTTGGCAGTGCCCAGGCGGTACATGGCGAACCAGAAGATGGCGCGCGCGGTGTCACGGCGGCCCATGCGACCGGCTTGGCGCTCGCGGTGCATCCACGCTTTTGCCGAGTTGATTGCGATGAGGGTGTGGTCGAGGTCGAAGAACGCGATGGCGGGGGACGACATCTGGACGGGCTCCTGCGGCCGCGCCTGTAGCCGACCGCCAGAGCGCCAGGCCAGTCACGGTGTGTCCGGACCTTCAGCGAATCCACTCCGCCAGCTCTTCGTCGCCGGTCACCATCGAGTCGATGACCATGCTGAGTGCGGCGGCCTCGGGCACCGGCGTGTCGCTCATCTCAGCGGCGATCCAGGTGGTCTGCAGGCGACGGGTGCTGCCGTTGTGGGGCAGGTTGACCGACAGGAAGAACTGCGCGGGCACGGCGACCCAGTCTTTGCTGACCTCGGCGGGCCGTCGCAGCCAGGTGCGCTGGATCATCGCCATGCCCTTCTCGGTCTCAACCCACCGGTACTGGGCCTTGAAGTCCGAAGTCACTTCGAGTCCCATCGGGTAGGCGCTCACGGTGTGGGCCCGCATTGATGCAGCAGCACAGTCTCGGTCGATGAAGCAGTCCGGGTCGTCGATCCAGTCGCGGTCGTAGGTGGTGTAGGTGTCGGGGTAGACCTTGGTGGGGTCGGCGGAGACAAGTGCTCGGGTGACCTTCTGGGTGCCCTTGGGCAGGGTGGTGGCGACTGCGGCACCGACCAGCCCGTCGGCATGGGCGGTGTCGACGCCCACCGCTGCGATCGCATCTGAAGAGAGGCGGCTGACGGTGTAGCCTTCGCGAGCGTCTTCCATGTTGTTGGACAGCCACGCATCGAGATTCTCGACACCGACCTTCAGCGAAGCGGGGTCGTCGTCGTCGGCGTGGTCGAAGAGGAAGGCGGCGAGCTCCTCAAGCTTGTCTGGCGCATCGGGAGGAGCGGCACAGCCGACGGTGAAGATGGCAAGGAAGGCGGTGTAGAGGGCGGGTGTCTGGAAGACGTTCGCGGCAGCCATGGGACCTCCTGATGAGACGGCCCGCCGACGAAGCGGTGCCATCGGGCATTCGACCCGCGTCTTGCATCCTCATTCCGTCGGCCCCAGACCAGCCGGTCATCGCAGCTGGGTGCCAATGCTCAGAGCGACCGTGCTCAACCAGTTTTCGACGTAGCCATCGGCAGGTGCCTGGAAGTCGTCGCTGGTGCCTTCCGCGCCACCCCCGATGTAGCGCAGGGACAAGAAGGCATCTGCTCCGTGTCGCAGCGGCAGGCCGACCTTGGCGCTGCTGTCGAGAATTGCCCCCACCACGTCGACATTGGAGCCGTTGATGTACTTGATGGGCGCGTAGAAGCCATCTGCCTCGAAGCCCCAGAACGCACCTTGCTCTCCGAGGGGCTGGCGAGTGCGGAACTTGAGAACCGGCACCGGGCCGACGTCCCGAGAGCTGCGCAGGCCTTGACCGTCCAGGCGCTCGAAGTCGATCGTGGCGTTGCGGATCTGGAGCGACAGACCCAGGGCGACCTCCTTTCTCGGCGAGTCGTTTAGGTCGTAGAGCCAGGAGCCCCGGTAGAAGTCGAAGCCGTAGCGAAAGGCCATGGGCGTGTCGGCGGGGACCTGCATGTTGTCGATGGTGAGCGGCCGCTCCAGGCGTGCCTTCGTGTTGATGTTGATGGGCTGGTAGAGCAGCACGATGGAGTGGCGATCGCCGAGGTCGAGGTCGGCCTGCAAGCGGCTGTAGCCAAAGAGGTTGTCCTGGCCGCCCTCTTCGACGTAGTCGATCATCGACCCGGACTTCGAGAGCTGGATGCGATGCCCCAGGATGGCGAGAGTGCCCAGCTCGGCGCTGAGATGAATGTTCGCGGAGGCCCCTTCGCGGTTGAGCGCGGAGTCCTTGGGGGTGGGAGTGGCGGCGGTGGCCACAGTGGTGGCGAGGACGGCGAGGAGTGCGGCGATGGACATGATCTCTCCAGGGTATGTTCAGACCATATACACAACAGGAGCGGTTCGCCACATGTGTGTACACGGTTTGAACATGATCCTTACCGAGAGAGAATGGGGACACTCAAGACGGTGCTACCGGGCTTCTGGCTCCACGAGGCGGTCCCACAGATCGCCGACCAGACCGAAAAAGTTGCGGGCGTATCCCCGGTGGTCGACCAGAGGACTGGTTCTCACCCGGCTGCGGAGCTGCTTGCGATAGGTGGTGAGACGGCTCGGGTGGGACACTAGCTGGACCGCGCGGTGCACCAAGTCATCGGCGCCGACCGCGACCAGCTCGGGCACGCCCACAGTGCGGAGGTGGGCTGTGGAGTGGCGGCCGGCGACGCGGTCCCCCGGAAAGGTGAGCACGGGCACCCCCATCCACAGTGCCTCACAGGTGGTGAGCCCGCCCGAGTAGGGAATGGTGTCGAGGATGACGTCGACATCTGTGTATTGGCTCAGAAACTGCGCATGTGGACCGCCGGAGCCCACCCGAATTCGGGCGCGGTCGATGCCATAGGCGGACAGGGCCTGGATCCACCGTTCGGACTGTCCAGAGAAGCCGCGTCCGTTGAAGAAGAAGCGCG
>Ga0315322_10000137_pt1 | contig 47657 bp, 42 predicted proteins | sample M110021515metaG_FD_203461 | JGI IMG/M metagenome (GOLD analysis project Ga0315322, IMG submission 203461) | Ammonia-oxidizing marine archaeal communities from Monterey Bay, California, United States - M1 100m 21515 | ecosystem: Environmental > Aquatic > Marine > Intertidal zone | place: USA... | reverse complement strand
CTGCACGGTTTGTTCTTGCACTTCAATAACTCTAACAGCTACAGGGATAATCTCTGGAGAAGATTCTTCCAACCTCGGTGGATTGCGTATAAGTATTGTCGCTACAAAAAAGCAGCCCAGTAGAATTGCGACCGGTAATAAAACTCGCTTCATGCCCTAACTCCATTTCGCGAATTGCTATTCGCCTATTTTCTGACTTTACAAGCCGAAGTGTTCTAATAACAATTGGCTCATCAATGAACAAGATCGCTTTCGGATCGCGACCTTTACTTCACCTACCTTTGTAATATGGTCCTTTATACGCAAAAGTCCCAAGAATCATGCGATCTTGCGACCCGAATTCTGGCTGGCTTGCTCAATGGCTGTCCGTGTAGCCTGCCTCAATTCCTCAAAATGTTTGCCAAACGCTACAGACGCCTTTTCGCTATCCCTGCGGCTGATACTAGCCTGCAGATCGTTGAACAGGCACCTTAGGGAGGATTCAGACATATTAGGTTTAATACCAGACTGCATCATTGCTTCTACAAACTGCGCCTTAAGATCATTTCCTATTAGCCTTACCACGAGATTCCCCGAAATTCCCGAAACTAGCTCAAGAAATTCCCGCATCGAGGGCTGTAAGGCCTCGAAGTTATCACTGTAGCTAATCATTTCTACGACCAAGCCCTTCATTTGGATCAACTCTGCACCGTTTGCCTTCTCAATTGCATTTTTAATATTAAGGCTCGTGAAGGCTGCAAATGTTTGAATGAACTGATCAACTAATTCAGGATCGGGTAGTTGTTTCAGCCTCATCAAAGGGCCAAGAATCCCAATGCTTGCTGAATCAATAGGCTGCACGCGAGCCCCTCCGGGTAACGAACGAATCAATCCAAGCTGGTCCAGGTGCGAAAGAGCCTCCCGTACTGCTCCACGACTGGCGTCGAAGCGACTGGCCAAATCTCTTTCCGAGGGAAAACGATCGCCACTGCGATACCGCTGCAAAAGAATCTCATCCCGCATTATCCCAGATATTTCGTGGCTAATTGTGTTATTCCCTGACATTAATCACTCATAAATCATATAGTTATTTGGTCCGACCAAATTGGTCGGACCAAATATAGGCCCAAAATTCTATATATCAAGCGTGACTAGATGAATTGATGCTATTTACCGCTGGAATGAGGGCTTTTTTCCCGTTCTGCCCCACCTCTAACCGTCTATGATGTAGACTAAGGTACAAAGGCTGCCCGGAGATATTTAGAAGTACCAGCGGCGCACTGCCAATACTCGGGGCAAGTGGGGGTAGAGATGAACCATCGTTGTTGTTCAGTTTCATCAAATCTGCTTATATCGCTTTAAATTTGAACTCTGGTGTAACGGCACTCCCGCCACTCTCACCTAGCACACTAAATTCTCACGCAAATCGGAGAAGACTAAAGCGCTGAAAGCGCTTAAGCCAGACGGACTATGGAACAGTAAAAAAAATATCTGGTTGACAATTTTGAAGGCGTTTTCATTCTTGTAATTCTTGTATTCGTAAGCGCCATAGTCTGGGTCGTTGAATCCAAGCTGGCATTTCTAAACTTCTTCTATTTGCCCGTTCTGCTAAGTTCCTACTATCTGGGGATTCGCTCGGGGGTTCTAGGAGCGTTCTTTACATTTCTGGTAATCGTGATTTTCGCCAGTATTTATCCGGACAGATTTGTCGGCGTAGTAGACATCTTCAATCTCTGGGCATCGATTTTTACCTAGGCAGGCTTTCTGATTCTTACCGCTGTCATCGTCGGTTTTACGCTCCGCGAGTTGCAAGAGAAAATGACCGAAGCCCTGCGAGCAAGAGCCGAAGCAAGTGGTAATGCAGAGCTTCTCGAACAAACCATAACCACCATCCGTGAATTCGAATCCGAGCTCGATTACAAAGTCGAAGAACGCACCCGAGTACTTGAAGAGAAAACCAAGTCCATACGGGAACACAAGGAAAAAGTAGAAGAAGCACTCTACTCCACTATGGACCCTGCGGTGGTCAAATTAATGATCGAGAACCGCATCCGCACAGAGAATCGCCGAATAAGCGTGATGTTCTCGGACCTGAAGGGGTTTACCCGCTATTCTGAAGAACACTCTGCTGAAGTCGTTATTACGGAACTGAACAAATATCTGGCAGACATGGAAACTATCCTGCTGCAATACAATGCTCATATCGATCAATATATGGGCAACGGCATCATGTCTGAATTCGGCGCACCGATTCGATACGAAAAGCACAGCTTGTTGGCAGTAGCTGCTGCATGGAAGATGCAGGAGCGAATGAATAAGTCCAGTTACCCGTTCCAGCTTAGAATCGGTTTATCAACGGGTGTTGCTACTACCGGTATTATTGGTTCCAAACGTCAATCTTTCACCGCTTTCGGCGATGTAGTGAATCTTGCATCAAGAATCGAAGGTATGTGTGAACCCGGAAGAGTTACCGTAGATGAGTCAACTTATAAAGACTGTCGCGACGTAATCGAATTTCGACCAATATCAGGGCTCGCCTTCTATACTAAGTCCGATAACCCGGCACTCGTTGATCAAATCAACGCCCTTATAGAGGAAGTTGCCGAGAAGCCTCAGGATGTAGGGTTGCGAATCGACCTTGCCAACTTGTTTAAACAAGCAAATGATCCCGAACAGACTCATACCCACCTCAAACATGCCATGGACCTCGAACCTGACAACAATGATGCTAAGGTAATCTACGCAGAAATCTCTATTCAAATGGATAAGCAAAGAGACCTGAACGTTCGCGGACGCCGCAGCACTGTTCACCTTTACTAAGTGGTCGGTTTCAAAAACCCTCTTGAGGATTGCAAGCAACTTCCTTCAGCAATGTTGAAGGATCTGGACCCCAAGCTTAATAACCTCGTTGCCTACCCTGAAGACTTTGTGCTGCCAGTAGAATGTATCGATGGCTCAGTCGGCTTCTCCCGCCTAGTGGGCGCAGCCGCCTTTCTCATAGTAGATCGTATGGGGCTGGTTGACCAGGAAAAGCACGATATTCTGGAAGCTGGATATCTCTGTGAAGTAGGTAAGACTATTGTTCCGGAAAACATTTTGAATAGAAATGGCGGACTCACAGAAGATGACTTTACCCATATCCATATGCACCCGCGGGAAAGTGTTAGAGGACTGCGCAGCGCCGGATACGGAAATGAGACAATGCTTGAACTAATCGAATGCCATCATGAAAATTTTGATGGCTCAGGTTACCCGGCCAGTATAAAAGGAGACAACATCCCGTTGGAAGCTCGGATTCTTGCGGTGGCCGAAGCCTACATCAGCCTTACTTCCAAGCGCCCCTACCGGGACCCCTGGGATGGCAGGGCGGCACTGAATGAAATCAGTAAATACTTTACTTCAGGTAAATTTGATCCCGCCGTGGTAGACGAGTTGTCGGGGATTGTTACCGAACTGGATTGATCAAGGACCTAGTATTCCTGCCTTCTGAAAGCAGGAATGCTAGTGAGTCACCACGTATCCCGCAAAAATCACTGCAATTACTAGCTGACCAATCAATCTTGTCTTTGTCTTGGTTTTTCCGTCGTTTTCCATCGCTCTGCACCTCGTATTTCTTTGCCTTTACTAATTATTTTCTCTACGGCGATGCCAGAGTACGAATTCTCCCTGTGTAATACTATGCGCCACCCTTTTCCTAGTTATTTATACAGTTATTTTAGTTCCATACTCGGGAAAAATTAACTCGCAATCTCCTCCCTGCTCTTTTAAGCTTTGCCAACGCTAGAAACCATTAAAAGATAAATCCAAAGAGGATCCCATAATGATCAAGTATTCCAAGATTGCGCTGGCCGCTCTAATGGTAATCACCCTGAGCGCTTGTAGCCTATTTGCTCCTCAGACAGTGTGGATTGATGTGCGTACTGCCGAAGAGTACCAAGAGGATCATATCCTCAATACTGAGCACATCCCCCATGTAGAAATTGCAGACCGAATTGCAGCTCTTGATCTAGACAAGTCCGCACCTATCAAGGTGTTTTGTCGCAGTGGTGTGAGAGCTGGTATTGCCCTTACTGCTTTGGAAGAGCTTGGTTATACCAATGTAGAAAATGTTGGCGGCATCGGAGATGCAAGGGAAGTGCTGGGCGGAAATTCCGTCAGATAAATTTACAGACTAGACTCTTCAGCTGCCCTCCCATGAGTGCAGCTGAAGATAGCTTTTATTCAAACCTTTCTTCAGTCGCAGCTTAAAAGCCTAGTCCGTTTGAAAACCTAGCGATTCAAACGCTTATTCAATTCTTCTTCGGTGTCTTCAGCAGCTTGCTGCAAAATATCACCTACCTCATTAGCTGCCTCGATGGCGTTTTGCTGTTGACCTGACAACACTCCCCGAACATCATCGGCATTAATTGATGACTCTTGTTCAGATCCACAGGCCATCAAAAATAGCGAAGCTGACAGAATCGAACTAATGCGTAACAGGCCCGGCTGCACATTTTGTATCTTCATAACCACATCTCTCTGTATGACTCTCTGTGCTAACTGTATGAAATTTCGGTTGGCAAATTAGCCTATGGCTACCCTACCCTATATATACCCTAACACTGTATTATAGCTGTCGACAGAAAAATCATGACTGATAAGGATTAGTTCATACTACATCTGCACAGAAATAAAATAATGAACGCAGGGTAACAAAAGCAATGAATCGGAAATGCAGAAAAACTACAGGGAAGTTATACCCTCTACTGGTTTTGGCAGTAACATCCATGGCCAGCGCCGCCTCTGCCCAACAATTTGAAGCCAAAGTCGATGAATACGGACATCCCGATTTTCGAGGAATTTGGAATTTTTCTTCCAATACCCCCCTGGAAAGACCGGAGTGGTTCGGCGGCAGGGAATTCCTCAGCGAAGAAGAAATTCAGCAAACTCAGGAGCGAAGAAGGCTCTCACGCATACGTAGTGCAGAACGGGAAGCTACAATTTCCCAACAGATTATCAGCACCCAAAATTCCCGCTCTGTGGGCGCTGTTAATAGTTTCTGGATGGAGCGCAACGAGCTTCGCCCTAATCAGCGCACCTCCCTTATTATCTATCCAGAGAACGGTCGACTTCCGGTGCTACAGGACGGTCTGGAAATACAACATGGAGACCAATCGGGAATAAGGGAAATTCCCGGAGACAGACCGGTGCGCTATACCCATGGAGGAATAGGCAGCGATGGCCCGGAAGACCGGGGTCTCTCGGAACGATGTATTGTTTTTAACTCCGGCCCTCCAATCCTAAGCGGCCCCTATAACAACAATCTACAAATATTTCAGAACAAGGATCACGTCGTGATTTTGCTGGAAATGGGATTTGATGCGCGAATCGTTCCAATCGACAAAAACGTACACATCGATAACAACATCACTCAGTGGTCCGGAGATTCGCGGGGATATTTTGAAGGAAACTCATTAATAGTAGAGACTCGAAACTTCACCAACAAGATTGCCAGCCTGGGCTTGAGAGATAAGGCATATGGTGATGCGGCAGACAGAATACTAATAGAAAAATTTACTATAAGCGGCGAACAGTCTCTGGAATATGAGTTTACTATCGAAGACCTGTCCACTTTTACCGACAGAATCGTAGTAAATATGCCAATGGTTAGAGTAGAAGAGAGGCTGTACGAATACGCCTGTCACGCAGGCAATTACGCTATCGGCAACATTCTTAAAGGTGCTCGCCAGACGGAAAAATAGACCTGCTTCTGCTGTTTATTGCTGTTCGACAGGGAACAAATAGCGAAGTCGTAAATTCCGCACTCGGTTAGTTTCTCCCTGAACTATGGAAGGTCGGAATTTGATGTCGCGGATTGCGCGGTTTGCCCGCCTGCGAACACTGCGGTTATCGGTTGATACGGACAGAATATCAACACTGGTAATTCTGCTACTGCGGCTGAGATTAAATTCAAATTCCACTTGATCGTATTGCAACTCGTAATCTAGAAAAGGGGCATTCATAATAGAGAGCGACGTCGAAGGAAGGTCTTCACTCCAGGCAGTAAAAATCATCCCGGTGCTGATTTGCCCCGCATCATCGGCTATTTCCATACTGTGACCTTGCTGATGGGCGATGGCATCTTCCAGCCTGGTGAAATATTCAGGTGCCGGAATCAAAGTGGGTGTGTTAAAAAATAATTCAATTCTGGACTCATCGAGACCGGCCTCCAGCAGCTGTTCTTTTGCCTGTCGATAGCTGCGATTGGCAAGTCCGATGCCAACCAGCACCTGGTAATCTCCGTGATAAATTAAAGACATGCCCTTGGCTTCAGCATCATCTCCTTCATCTAGCAAATCTTCTATGCGGGTAACGATATTTAAACCTTCACGAAGATACTTCTCACCAATTCGTGATCCACTATCAATAATGGGAGTAGTAGAGTTACTGCGCAATGGTGACTGAGAAATAACAGACGGCCCCCAGTAGGGCGCATTACCGACTGAAACAAAGCCTCCACGAGAGCTTTGTAATCGGCCCTGACCATCTTCCCTGATCAATCTGTCGATGGCATCAGAGCCGAATCTGCCTCTGGCGTTGAGCAACTCCACCAATTGGAAAATGTTATAGGCTTCTTTATAAAGCCAGTTAATCATTTCCAAGCTGTTTTCACCATAAGTCTCTTCCGCCAGAGACACCATTTGCTCATAGACCTGCCTGCCTTGAAAGAAACTGCGCACTTCGCCATCGAGATGGACCCTGCTCATAAACCATTGTGCCTGACGGTCCATGGCCAGTAGCTGTTGTTCCACATCCGGTTCAGGCTGAGAGGCGATTACGTAGCGGATATGCTCTAGGGAATCAGAGACTGCTACCCAATCCCCCAATCGCAATTGATTGGCAGCTATTTCTTCAAGCAAGGGAATAAGGGAGAGATCGATTAGCCCTAAATTACTGCGGGCCAATTGCAGCTGACGATTCTGCAATTCGACAACCTGCTCGTAATCACCGCTTTCGATAAGCAGCGACACCATGCCCGATAGAGGCTCCTGAATACCCGGATAGTAGGCATCGTACTCGGACTCCAGATCAGAGATTTGTTCACGATAGACATCGAGTTGTTGATTCAGCATGCGCAGACGTTCAAATGGGTCGGCCTGCTCGGCGGCAGACAACGGTTGGGCACAAGTGAACGCCACCAATAACCCCGAAATCAGGGCCGCGGCGGAATTTCGCCCTGTGCTTTTCCTTGTTGCTGAATTAAGAACTGAATTCATAATTTTTGGCCAAACATCTTTATGATTCTGACAATAGCTTGATCTCTCCAACTTGTCGATACACACTAGGCAGCATAGTTTATGCAAATATTCTTTTGTGACCCTGTATTCGTGCCGACACAAGGTAGCCAAAGGCAACAATGAAGCAAAGATTGATATTAGTCCTGATGGTTCTCAGCCTGAGCTGGACCACTACAAATGCGCAGCAGAGCCTTCCGGAACTAAACGATATGGCGGGAGAATTCGCCTTCGTCCGCATCCAGTATGACAGTTATTTCGGCGGGGGCTTCTACGGAGGACCCTGGGCTACTGATTTTCCGGCAGCTGACGAGAATTTCCTTCGAGGCGTGTCCCGATTAACCAATGTCAGGGTGATGGATCGTCCCATCGTGCTGAGGTTCGATGATGAGAAGATATTTGACTACCCTTTCCTTTACGCCCTGGAAATGGGCCGAAACGGCGGCCTGTCACTTTCTACAAGTGAATTGGAAAATTTGCGGGAATACCTGTTGCGAGGCGGCTTTTTGTTGATTGACGATTTCTGGGGAGAGCGACAGTGGGATGCTTTCTACAGAGACTTTTCCATGATATTTCCCGACCGGGAACTGGTAGAGTTGCAAGCCAACCACGAGATCTACCATACCTTTTACGATATCGAAGGCGCGCAAATGATTCCAGGGCGCGGTGGCAGGCAGGGCTTCGGACAGCAGGGAATTGATGTAGCCAGCAACCACGCCATCATGGACGATGATGGCCGGGTAATGGTGTTGGTGAACTGGAATTCAGACATGGGCGATGGTTGGGAACACACCTACGATCAGTGGTACCCCACCCAGTTTGCAAACTCCGCCTATCAGCTTGGCATCAACTACCTGATCTATTCCCTGACTCACTAAATATTTAAACTGTAAAGGAATAAATAGAGACAGCTACTCGCTTAACTGCCTTGCCAATTTGTATAGAAACTCATAGCCGCCATATAGCGAAGCTTTACGTAAACGCTCATCCTGACCATGTATACGCATGTCGTTGCGATCTACAAACAATCCACTCACACCGTAGGTAGGTATGCCTGCATTACGCATCTTTGCTCCGTCTGTAGCCCCGGTGGACATGGTAGGCATTACGGTAATCCCCGGCCACATCTCTTCGGTAACACCCTCAACAGCGCCCATTATCTCTTCGGTTAACGGAGAAGGGTCAGACAGCCGGCCGCCGCCACGATAGGCAACTTCCAATTCCGGGTTATCCACCACTTCGGTGAGTGTGCGCAGCACATCCTGAGGGTCGGAACCGGGCATCATTCGTACATTTACTGTTGCTACAGCAGTTTGTGGCAGCGCATTGGATGCATGCCCCCCATCGAGCAATGTAGCTACTGCTGTGGTTCGCAGCTGGGCATTAACCGCCGCCGAACTACTGAGCCTATCAAGTGAATCTGCAGGAATGGGATCTTCCAGCAGAGCTCTGAAGTCAGCCGCACGCTGACCTGTATTAATTTCCGCCTGTCGCTGAAAACTGACCCGCATTACATCATTCAGCTCCACCGGAAATTTAAAGTCTCGAATTTTCAGCAAAGCTTCTGCAAGGTCGTAGATAGCATTGTCACCCCGGGGCAGCGATGAATGTCCACCCGGATTTCTGGCTGTGACCTGATAGCTGGCAAAGATCTTCTCGGCTATCTGAATAGTATTAGCCAGAGGCTGACCATCCTGCAGCAAGCCGTAACCGCCCTCGTTGATGGCCAAAGCGCCGCGTATCAAACCCGGCTGATTATCCAGTAACCAGTAGATACCGTTGCTGCCACCAGTTTCCTCGTCGGAGGTCAGAGCAATGACGATATCGCGGTTGGGCACAAAACCCTGCTGTCGAAAGCGGATAAGGTTAGCGGTAAAGATAGCCGCCATCGCTTTGTCATCAAGAGTCCCGCGACCGTAATAGAATTCATCATCTTCGTTTAACACGAAAGGGTCGAGATTCCAGTCTTCTCGCTCGGCTTCTACCACATCGATATGCGCCATCAGAATGATCGGCTCTTTATCCCCTGTTCCATGTATACGCGCAACCAGATTGCCTTTGTGTGGCAAGGCTCCGCCGATAAATATATCTTCCGCGGGAAACCCAGCTGCTTGCAACCAGGCCGCCATACCTTCAACGGCAATAGTATTATTCTGCTCTGATGCGGTGGTCTTGTATTCAACCAGCTCTTTGTAAATCTCGTAGAGTAGTTGGTTATCGTCATCGGGAATTGTGCGCTGGGCTAAAGCTGCGGGGATCATGATCAGGCCACAGGCCAGTGTCAGCAAGTACTTAAGTCTGGTTTTCATAATATTCTCTTTAAGATTTCGAAAGTCTGAACCGCTGTTCAATTGAGACAGACTGTTCGTGTTGCTATTAAAGACGTTGCAAATTAACCTTACTAAGAACCAATTCATTTATCCACCGGATTATCAGTCAGAGATTCATGCAATGAAGTCAGTTTCGAAAATTATCTATCTATGCTGTGCCCTGATCATAAACCACGCTGTACTCGCTGCCGAAAGTGCCAGCATTGAAGAAACCGTAGCGGATGCAGAGGCCTTTGAAGGTTACTTCGATTTCTACTATCAGGGCAGCGATGGAAAACTACTTCTTGAAATTGAAAACTTCGATGAAGAGTTTCTCTATGCCAATTCACTTGCAACCGGCGTGGGATCAAATGATATCGGATTAGACCGGGGACAAATTGGTTCCGGTCGAGTGGTGAAATTCGAAAGAGCTGGCAACAAGGTTTTTCTCAAACACATAAATCTTCAGTACCGGGCACAATCCGAAAACGAACTTGAAAGACTCGCAGTAGAAGAAGCCTTCGCCGAATCTATTCTCTGGGGTTTTACTGTCGAAGCTGAATCTGATCAGGGGGTGTTAATAGATCTTACTGATTTCCTGCTCGAGGATGCCCATGGTGTGTCCGCAACATTAGCCAGAAGTGAACAAGGAAGCTATAGCGTAGACAAATCCCGCTCGGCCTTGTACTTGCCTCGCACCAAAAATTTTCCACTTAATTCCGAATTCGAATCTCAGCTAACTTTTACCAGTAGCGCAAGAAGCGGCGCACTTGTTCGCTCGGTTACTCCTTCAGCCGATGCTATTACCGTCAGGCTGCATCATTCTTTTGTGCAGTTACCCGACGACGGTTATACACCACGGGAATTTCATCCCCAGTCCGGTTACTGGTCGCGGAGCTTTGAAGACTATGCCGCACCGATCAATGAGGACATGACCCAGCGATACATTTCCAGGCATCGTCTGGAAAAGCGCAACCCGTCGGCGGCCAGCAGCGAAGTGGTGGAGCCAATTATCTATTATCTCGACCCCGGTGTTCCGGAGCCGGTACGCTCTGCGCTTCTCGATGGTGCCCGTTGGTGGTCGGATGCTTTCGAGGCCATCGGCTTTGAAAACGGTTTTCAGGTAGAGATGCTACCAGCAGAAGCGGACCCCATGGATATCCGCTACAACGTCATTCAGTGGGTGCATCGTTCCACCCGTGGTTGGTCATACGGTTCCAGCATCACCGATCCGCGCACCGGCGAGATCATCAAGGGCAAAGTTACTCTGGGAAGCCTGCGTGTTCGTCAGGACTACCGCATCGCACAATCATTAATCGGACTCGCAACCGAAGGCTCCGATGAATCCATACAACAACTTGCCTTGTCACGCATTCGACAGCTCTCTGCCCATGAAGTGGGGCACACTCTAGGTATAGCCCACAATTTTGCGGCCAGCATCAACCAGAGAGCTTCTGTTATGGATTACCCCCATCCTCTAATCGACATTGACGACGCAGGCATTCTCAATGCATTGAATGCCTACGATGTCGGTCTGGGCCAATGGGATTATCAGGTAATAAAGTATGGCTATAGCGAATTTAACAGTGCACAAGATGAGCTGAATGGCCTGCGTAACACCCTGCAGGAGAATAGCGATGCGGGTTTACTCTATATCTCTGATGCCGATAGTAGGGCACCTGGTAGCGCACATCCCCTGTCCCACATGTGGGACAACGGCGACTACCCTACCACCGAACTGACACACTTGCTGGACGTTCGGCAAAAAGCTCTGGATCGCTTTGGTGTAGCAAATCTGAAGCCGGGGCAACCCTACTCCGAATTGGAGGAAGTGCTGGTACCACTATATTTGCTTCATCGCTACCAAATAGAGGCCGTACAGAAAATTATCGGAGGTACCTATTATGAATACGGCGTATTCGATGGCGACCTAAGCAATCAAGCTGCTCAGGTAGTCCCGGTGCCAGCGGATGGACAAAGGCAGGCAATCGATGCCTTAATCGCAACTCTGGCCCCAGAAGTGCTGGCTATTCCTGAATCGGTATTGGAGATGATTCCGCCCAAGCCTATTGGTTACGGTCGTAACAGAGAGAGCTTTCCTCTGCGCACTGCCCAGGGCATCGACTATCTTGCCATCGCCGAAACTGCGGCAAACCACACTTTAAGCGGCCTGTTGCAACATCAACGCTTAACCCGAATGAATAATCAACATGGCAGTAACAGCGAACAGCCATCGGTGGGCGAATTGCTCGACCGCCTGCTGGATGCAAGTTTCTATTCTAATCAACAGACTGGACAGGCAGCCAATATCCAGAGAGCTGTGCAAAACGTTGTTCTCTACCGAATGATGTCTCTAGTGCGCAATGACCAGATCGACAATCAGGTAAAAGCCCAGGTGAATCTTTCTCTCCACGGACTAAATGATTGGCTGAACATGCAGATCGACGCAGATGCCGACTCTCTTTGGAAAGCGAACCATCAATTGGCCGCAGATGAGATCAGCAACTGGCTCGATAAGAGAGCCGGCGAAAGCCTGTTAAGCGCCCCCATAGCTATGCCCCCTGGAGCTCCAATCTAGGCGGCTGTGCACAATCGGCTAGCTTGAATATAATAGCCAGCGAATAAGACTCTAGCCCAACAATGGAGAAGATTAATGTTTCTGTCCTTTATCATAATCAGCTTTTTGGTGGCTTCGGCGGTAGTGCTGCATTATGAAATTCTAAGATTTCTCTCCAGCATAATCCCCAAACTGAAAGTGAAGCATAGGATAAGGGTGGTGGTCGGTGTGTTCGGTACCATTTGCGCCCATATCATGGAAGTGTGGATGTTCGGCGCTGCCTTCTACCTGATGTATCACTATGGCGACTTTGGCACTCTGGAGGGCAACTACTCCGGTAGTTTAATAGACAGCGTGTATTTCTCATTCACCAACTACACTACTGTGGGCTATGGCGATATAGAGCCCTTTGGCCAGATGCGATTCCTGTCGGGCATGGAAGGGATAACCGGCCTCTCATTAATAACATGGTCATCCTCTTTCATGTTTATGAAAATGTCCCAGTTCTGGGAAGATGGTAAAGACGACAAAAAATAGATCCGGAATATCGCGAACAGAACAGCAGACACAAAAAAGGGGCCAAGGCCCCTTTTTATTTAACGATTTTATCAAAAACCAAAACTAATTCGCTACTTCAGCGGCTAGCTGTTCCTCTCTTCTTGCTCCACCAAGAATTCCCGGCAGGCCGTAGTTGCCTTCATGGCAGGCATATTCATAGGGTTGGGTATCAGTTGCATTGAAACTCATCTCCCCTCTCCAGCTTTCCGTATAGTAATTAGGATCAGCGACTTCGAACTCATAAAGTATCTGCTCATCGGAGTAACGGGTAAAGCGCTCCACTATCTTGCCTTCATCTGACAGAGCCGCGGCGTTTCTTGGAGCCTGCTGAGGATGAAGATTAATGGTTTCTACAACCAGCGTGTCACCGTCCCAGAATGCCACCGAGTCTCCAAGCCAGGGCTTGTGAGAATCCGGCCTATGCTCGCCGTCGATAGGAATGATTCGAGCATCGTGTACCATCTCTACCATGATCATTACATAATCATCTGTTTGAACAATCTGATACATATTGTTGTACAGCACATTATTCATCGGCGGACCACCAGTGCTGCCAAAGCCGATTATGCAACGCTCTCCCAGAGCGCGCCCTTCCGGACCGTCATTACTGGAGAATTTGGCAAAATTTTGTCTTCGAAGATCAGTGCCCTGTTCGGAATAAGGAACTCGCCCATTCTCCGGATAGGTAATCCAGGAAGTACGGTACTCACCTTTTACATTACCGAACTGCGAACCGGGGTCTACCCAAAAAGCGTTGTAACCACGACCGCGTCCCAGATCTTCCCCTGTGGGCAGCTCTCCCTGCACTTGACCGTCATCAGTTGCCTGACGCACATTCTGGTGATGGTTTGCAGTCAATTCCGCCAAACTATCATCGGGAATAATCAGGCCCACTTCTTCATAGTTTCCGGAGCGCTGCATGGTGGTCAGTGAAGCGTTAGTCCAGAAACCTTGCAGATCTGGTTTGCCGGATGCAGTTCTGGGGGGATCATAGGAATCCTGCGCAATTGCGGATGCGCTCAGGCCGAGAATAGCCAGCGCTATCAAACTTTTTGAACTGATCATGGGGTATCTCTCTCGTCTTTTAAGGACACTGCTTATTCACCCGTGGTGAATTTCAGCTGCGATTCCTGTTTTTATAAAGTGTTATTCAGCCGCCTGAAATCCCTTTTAGTGCAGCAGCTAAGCTCCCCCTGCAAAAATGAACTAACCGTTTGAAAATAAACTACAAGCCTGTATTAATCAAGCGCTGATGGCGAACTTCGAAGCCGACGCGATGCAGTGGCGGGGAAACAAGCTTAATAGAGCTTGTTAACCGGAGAGGGGCCGAATGAGCGCCAGACACCTTGGTGCAAGGCCTCACTGGCGTCACCCCGGGACCAGTCGCAGACACCGCCAGCAAAAACCTGTTCCAGTTCAGAAAATTCCTCAACCGTCAGCTCTACCCGATAATCAGCCCGACTGACGCGGCGCAGCCGGCAACTGACTATATCGTTTGCTAGAGGTGCACCCGCTATTTGTCGCGGTGTCGAATAAGCAGGATATAGTTCATTGCAACTGCTATTGCCCAAGTAAGTCTGTTGCTCTTCGATCAGCAGATGCTGTTCTTCGCGGTTATCCCAGCAACTATCTACTAAGGTTTGGGGGCGGTTTCTCACTACTTTTGACGCAGCATCAGCACCACTGCCATCATTTTTAATGTTCAGTATCCACTGGTCCATCTGTCGAAACAGATTACCCAGATCAGGTTGCTCTTCGGTAAACCCCCAAGCACCACCCACATGCATTACATGATTGTCTGCATGACCGTTTGCGTTCACCATACGTTGCCGGGTGGAGAATTGATGAACGATCATGTGAATGTCGCCGGTTTCACGATGATCTGTGTAGCTTCGATAATCTATTACCGGCGTGGTAGCCAGGCCCTGTCCGCCAGATAAAATCCGCCCGGACTCGATTGCTCTTTTCGCAGCTCCAGCATCGGTGCGATGGCGCTGGGGTACATGATTCATATCCCGGTCGAATCCACCTATATCCCGGTTTAGATCGATGAACTGCCGGGCGGTAATCAGCCCGTCGTTCAATGCGGCAAACCCATACTGCACACCTACGTTATCCAATACTCTCTGAGCCATGGAGTAATCGCTGTTTTCCACCTTTCCATAAACATTAACTGTATGATCGTAAACTGTCGCCCTGACACCATTGGGATTAGACGGTGAGTACAATAATTCACTAAGAACAGGAATACTCACTTCACCGCCCTGCTCTGCGATGTCTGTTTCAATATTATAAACAGGATCAAGACGCGCTGCGCCGGCAGAAAGATTGGCAATAGAACCCCAAGAGCCGAAACCTGAAACTGCCCGTTGCTGTTCAACCGAAAAACCTTCCACATCCGTTTCGGAAAAGTAATAATTAAGCAATCGGGAATCAGCCAGTGTAAAAATAGTCGCCGTTGTTACGTCCGGAAAACTGGATGACACGATAATGCCATCAAATACACCGGGGTAATTATCAGCGGTTTGATGGCTTTGATAGGAACCACCGGACGCACCTGTGGCTATGGTGAATTCCGGCATTCCATAGTTTTCTATAAAACGCTCCTTCACCATGATGTGGGTTTCGGAGGCCAGTAGATCATTGCAGTTCTGACCGAATACGTTCAACGATGCAGAAGTTACAGCGTAGCCCATCTCAAACAGTCCCCTTCGCATTACCCCGCCGGTTCGATTGCCCTGTTGGTACCAACCGCTACGACAGCCACCACCATGGGTATACACAAGTCTGCCATTCCAATTATCACTGCGGTTCCAGGAATCCAGTGCGCCGGCAGCAGGATCATGAAGCATGGCTATTTCATAAATGGCGCGATTCACCGTGCCAGTCTCGACTCTTACGATATAGGGAATTGATTGCCCACCCGGCTGGCTGATCAGAGCCATATCTTCAGGCAAATCTCCATCAATACTTCTCACCAAACTCTTGAACTGCTGGTCGCTTTCCGACCAGTACACATAATCGATCCGGGTAGTTACAGAACAATTGCTGTCGTTGGCACTGCCCAGTGTGCTGCCTGCAACAGTCTGGAATTCACTGGTTTGGCAGTAAAAGGGTTGTTCATGGGGACCGGAAATAATCGGACCGCTCTGGGGGTAATTAGTCAGGGTAAGAGTTGCGCTGACCCCGCCTGCCGAAGCACTAACTGTGCTGTCTCCAACGGGCAGATCGGTTAGCAGTGCCTGCAAACGTCGCGAGCTGATTTGCGTAAACCGGGAGCTGTTATCTTTGCCATTCACAGACACAGCCACGTTGTCCGCATTTATTCCCTCATCGATCTCTAGTTCCAAAAGCACATCCCCACCGCTGATCAGCCAGGGTTTACTAGACAGTGACCTAATCTCGATACTGTGGGTATCTGGCTCGGTTGCATTAATGGTCGCGCTGGTTGAAACCGGCTCATCTGTGGAACAAGCCACAAGCAACAGACCTGCTATAAGTGCGATTCCAGCGTGTTTGTGAAAGTAACCTGAATCACTTTCCAATAGTTTCTTAGCTATTATTCTCACCGGTGAACTCCCTCGTAGATACCTTTATTGTCCAGAGCCTGCCCCGGCTTGTAAAGGTTTGAATCTAGTAGACGGTATCCGTTTCTTCGGTAGCGTCATCGATAGTTTTATCGGCGGCTTCGACTATCATCAAGAACTGCAATATCAGATAAAGACTCTGCAAAAAACCAATGATAGAATCAGGGCTTGATATTTATTTGTAGTGGAAAGGACAGATGAACGCAAAAAATAAAATACAAATGGTAGACATCGAGAAAGCCGGCAAGGTAAAGATCGACAAGAAATGTTCGAAGTGCAAGAAATCCATCTGCTGCAATTCAATCAACCAAAAAATACCGGCCCCGAAGTCCAAGGAAGACTTTGATCATCTGCTTTGGCAGGTTTCCCACGAGAGCATAAATATCTTCAAGGATGCCGACGGCTGGTTTCTCCATATCCAGAATGACTGCAGCCATCTTCTTCCTGGTGGTGTGTGCAGTATTTACGACAAGCGCCCCTGGGTTTGTCGGGAATATACCAACGACTTTTGCGAGTATGATGAGTCTATCGAGGAAGCCAGCGAATTGTATTTCTCCACGCACAAGCAATTGAACAAGTACTGCCGCAAGCGTTTCAAAAAATGGAACAAGCGTTTCGAAATTTACGATTAAGAAATCATCAGTGGCTGCTCCGAACCTGCGGTGCAGCCCAAACGAGGCATTGGCAGCGAGACCTGGATAGATGGGATCTATAAGACTATTCGCCCGATTGCTGCTTATTCATGGCTTCGCTGTGTACCCCCTGCTATCCCATGCCCAGCTTGATCAGACCCAACTGGAAACCAGCCTAAATAAAGCAGACTCGAGCCTCAGACAACTGGATATTCTGGCAGAGCAGTGCCTGCAAGGCGATAGCGAACCCTGTGCAGAATTTATGGCAGCCATCGATGGAAAGATACTGGAAGACTATATCGATCAGTGTCGCCAGCTGGAAAACTGGAAACAACACATTCTTGAAGCCAGCCTGCAATCTACCAACCAGACTTCAACCTCTGCCGCGCAATTACAGCTGCAATTCATAGCAAGGATAGAAAAACTTTGCTCTGAAGACGGCCTAAGAAATAATACACAGTTCGTATTCGCCGCCTTTAGTAAATCCAGGCAACAACAGTACAGGTCTAATTCGCCGGCAAATACACCAGCAAGAGTCAGAGATCTGGAATTCAGATTAGCAGAACAGCAACAAAGAGCAGCGCTACAGAACTCTATTCGACAACAGCAATTAAGAAGACAAATGGATACCCGGCGGCAAATAGACGAGCAGCAGAACGAGTTGCTACGACAGCAAATTATCAGACAGAACTAATGGTTTTCTAATACAGAACAAGAAAATTCCCATCGGGTAAACTGGCCGCTGCGGGAAAGCTGAAATTGGGGATGGTGACATTTTCCTCGAACGTCATACTCTCCTCCATACCTTCCGTATCGAATAATCGCATATTCAATCGGCCGCCCTTGGCATGGCTGATTGCTTCTCCCCAGACAATCAGTCGCTGGCCATCCTCATTAATTGCCAGTGCAGGATTTTTTTGCCGGGTCATAATAAACGGCTCCGCGATGGCCGTAGCCGGCCCGTCTACTCCAAGCTGCATCTGGCTGATGCGGCTTTCTGTTTCGAACACCAGCCAGTTACCAGACTCGTCATCCACCACGATGTCATTAGTGCTGAGAGGACAGGCAGATAATTCCCATTCCTGAAGACCACTCACAGGCGCGTAAGTGGAACCTTGCATTTCACCATCGCTTCTTTGCAAAGTTAACAACTGCATATGCCGGCCTACGCCATCAATGGCAGATCGATAGGCGACAAACAAATCATCATCGATAAAGTCGGTAGACAGAGAACAACAGGCACAGGCACCTAAATCAGGATTTCCCAGACCAAATTCTTCGCCAAAGCTTTCGCCGTTATTACTGGAAAGTCTTGCATAAACCGTTCGCTCATATTCCCGGCTCAAATCTCCCGCCGCCCAGACTATTGCCACATCGTTTCCAGCTGCGGCCACATCGGCTGTGGCATCGATGCCCTCGGCAAATCCGCTTACCATGGAGCGCTGTATTTCAAATCTGTTTCGCTCAGGATTGGAACGGCTGTAGAAATATTCACCATCCCGTGGCTTATACCAGACTACATGAATACGCCCTTCACCATCGATAGCCATACCGGCCCGGGCAATGGAAAAGGTCTGCAAATTATAGGCGCCGCTGGATACTTTCACTGGATTCCCGAATCGGTTCTGTTCCACCAAATACTGACGGTAGTAAAGATTACCCTCACGGGCAGCAGGCGCTCGCAGGCGCTTCTTGAAATAGAGAAGATGGATATTTCCGTCAGGGTCGCTAATTAAGCGGGGCTGAAAACCGCCATCCGGAGTGGGCTGAAGTAAAACTCCCGCAAAGGCCCCTGATGAACCCAGAATCAGCCACAGACAGAGAAAAATACCGCACAGGGGATTGAAATGCCGGAGTTTGCCCTGATTTTTCATATAGAAGCCACGAACTAGAATTAATGCTGGTTTTAAGGCAGACTCTGCCCACATAGCGGTTGCTCACTACTATGTACATCATAGCAGCACCGGAACAGAATTGAATTAGCCCAAATCTCGGCTAGACCGTCGATTTATACGCTTTACAGCAGGAATACCCTATGAAACAGAGATCATTACATGCATTTCCAGCACTACTGATGTTGTCTATTTTAGCCCTTCTAGCCGCATGCTCCCCCGCAGAACAGCCGGCTGAAGAGCAGATTAGTACTGAGAGTGTTTACAATACTGCGCTTAATGTTCAGGAAGTGATGAATCTGGTATTGGAACCGGCCTCAGACATCCTCTGGGACTCCGGTGGCTGGATCATGGATGCCTCTGGCATAGAAGAGCTGTACCCTACTACAGACGAAGGCTGGGACTATGTGCGCGCTCAGGCTGCGGTAGTGGTTGAGTCAGGCAATATGTTGGCGCTTCCCGGCCGTGCTGAAGATAGTGATGCCTGGATGATTTATTCGGAAGGCTTGAGTCAGGCAGGAATTCTGGCCATGGAAGCAGCCGCGTCCCAGAATAAGGAAGATTTTTTCCAAGCTGGAGCTCAGCTCTACAGCGTATGTACTGCCTGCCATCAAGCGTACAATCCGGATATCTTGAACAGATTCGACGACGAAGAAGCTGCTGACTAGTGCCCGCGTGAAAACCAGTAGGCGTTCATACCACGGAGTGTTCCTCGGCCTACTGGCCGCAGGACTCTCGCTGATTTCCTTCAGTGCCTTTGGCCACACCATCGAAGGTGGTGATGCCAATTTCGTGCAGGCCATCGACGGGCCTGCTCCAATCCCCTTTATGTACCTCGGTGCCAAGCACATGGTTACGGGCTACGATCATCTGCTGTTTCTGGTAGGTGTAATATTCTTTCTATACCGCCCTAAACATGTAGTGCAATACGTCACCCTGTTTGCCATCGGCCATAGCATCACCTTGTTAATCGGTGTGCTAGCTGACTTGCAAGTAAACGCCTACATCATCGATGCCATTATCGGCTTGTCTATTGTCTACAAAGCCTTCGAAAACATGGACGGCTTTAAGCGCCTGTTAGGTTTTGAGATTAATACCCGCATAGCGGTATTCGTTTTCGGTTTGTTTCACGGTCTGGGACTGGCAACCAAACTTCAGGAATTCGATGTGTCGGCCAACGGGTTGGTCACAAACATCATCAGCTTTAACGTGGGTGTCGAGATCGGCCAGATTCTAGCACTGTCCGCAGTATTCATCGCATTGAGTGTATGGCGAACTAGCAGCAGCTATTTAAAGCATGCGTTTGTTACCAACACGGCTCTAATGACCGGCGGCTTTCTATTAGCCGGCTTTCAACTAAGTGCTTATTTCTTTCAGCCTCCCATTTAGGGAACAATCAGTGGAATTTAAAAGTGACTGAACAACAAAACACTAATCCGCCTTCGGCGAGAAACATAATCATCGCATCTAGTGTGGCATTGGGAGTGGCATTGATAGTGCTCTTTACTACCATTCTTCCGGCCGAGTTTGGCAGAGACCCATTGGGTACTGGGGCATTGCTTGGGTTGAATGTACTCTCTGCCGACGAAAATCCTTTCGAGGAGCACGCTGAAGTTCATCGTACCGACTATGTAGAATTCTTACTCGAGCCATTCCAATCAGCAGAATATAAATATCTGATGGACTTCGATGCGCCGATGATTTTCAGCTGGGTAGCAGATGGTGAAGTCTATTACGATATGCATGCCGAACCTGCCGGGCTTGGTGAAGAATATGCGGAAAGCTTTGAACAGGGTAATGCCGACCGCCGCATGGGCTCATTCCACGCACCTTTCGCCGGCATCCACGGCTGGTTCTGGGAGAACCGTAGTTTGAATACTGTGGTAGTCAAACTTTACAGCACGGGCTTCTATCAAACCTCTACCGTGTTCCGTGATGGCGGTGATTTCGAGAGAGTTATCGACCCTGTTGCCGAGTAAGCTCTTAGACTTAGACTGCAACTAATTCGCAAGCAACCCTCTCGCTTCTTTCAAGTATCTCTTAAGTTTCTTTCTAATATCTCTCAAGTTTCTTTCAAGCAAGAAAGCTCGGGACAAAAAAAGCCCGCTATACGCGGGCTTCTTTTTAACTCTTTCGAGCAGTTTCTACTGCCCTGGCTCTGTTGCATCAGAACCATCACGTGGTGCACCAGTACCGGAAGAACCCATGAACAATTTACGTCCATCCGGGAAAGTGATGTCACGTCCGTTAGCACGACAAGTTGGCTCGCACAGACGGTCTTTAGATTGATAACCGGTTACAACGATATCTGTACCCAGTACCAGAGAGTTACGGTTAATGCCGCGACGCAGAAGCGTATTTGGCGTACCACCCTCTACCATCCAGGGACCTGGATCGCGAGTCGCTTCCGGGTCACTGTTTTCAAGGTGAATCCAAGTGTGAGGGTTAATCCACTCAACACGTGTAATTGGACCACCCAATCGAACAGGCAGGTTTGCGTCAAATTCAGCTGAGAACGCGTGATGCGCCACTGCTGATTGTTGAACCGCTACTACGCCCATTGCTGTTACAGCAGCTAGTGCCAGTAATTTAGTTTTCATAGAATTAACTCCGTTTTTAGCTTTAATTGTTTTAAGCACTGCCTGGGTCTGTATTATTCAGGCTTTCGCCCGTCTATTTACTTTACCTATCTGGTTGACCCTTAACATACGCCTAAAACTCTACATATTCGGTTAAGCGGACAGTTACTGCACATTTTATACAAGGGCTCGCTTTAAATCCAAGCGTAATACGCTGAAACGAGTCCTTTTTTGATTTATATCGCCTAATCTGGCCTAGAAGCCCAGTTCAGACTCACGACCTTTACGATAGCGGCCATACATCATCTCTTCTACGAACTCCACGCACTTGAATTGTGGTAGTTCAAAGCCTGCTTCCAGACGACGATAAATAGGCATCTTGATAGTCCACGGACGCTCGAAGATCTCTGGATCTTCCATTGTAGCTTCATATTCGATGACATTTTCACTCACCATGGTATAGCGCTCGGTAACCTTCAGTTGATAAGTGTGATAGTTACCAGCACGGTCAAACCAAGTGCGATCATCCATACCAACGGCTTCAACTACCCAGGTGTCTCCCTCCCAGTATCCCCAGGACTGACCCATCCATGAATCCAGTGGCGCAGGGCCCGGATCTTCAAGGAATACATTACGTACAGCACCGGCGAATGAGTAGGCTATGAAGAAAGCACTCTCGCTCTGGAATATTTGGAAAGGATGCGGCATATAGGTCGCGCGTGGTACACCCGGCATATAGCATTTGATCTCAGGGTCCATTGTTAGCCAGTTTGCGCGATTTTCATCACGACGGGCTAGAGCTTCAGGCTTATAAGGAATGGTTCCACCTTCAACAACGCCAAAGCTAGCCGGAACAGCGCCGACGGCACCCATGGCTACTACTTCTGGAGCTGGTACTGGTACGAAATCACCAGGAACCAACTGATATGCCGCCTGCGGTGGTGCCGCTTCAAGATTGTCATTGGCGTTCATCAGAACCTGCCAGATGCCATTGAAGTCCGGCTTACCATTTGGGCCACGGGGAATATCACTGCCAGATGCTTCAGCAGCAGCGGCAACTTGGCTCGGTTGTGATTGAGTTTCGGTTGTATTCTCCGCTGGAGAACAACCAACGAGTAACACTGCGAATGCTAGGAGCAGCCCTTGAATCTTCATAGTTGTACCTTTATTGCTTTAATTAGAAAGTCTATACCTAGATGAGCATTGATATAACCATTTGAAAATAATAGTGTCAAGCCAAAGACTGCGAATCGTCTAGGCTCGGGACAAAATGTCACATCTTGCCCCGGTAATGGAAACCGATCCGAAATCCCGCAATTATCAGGATAGATTTCCTGCTATTTCTTCCTGCCCAGAGCCGTAAGCCCGTGATGCCTCACAACCGGAATAAATATCAGCAGACTTAGCAGGGTTAATAGGGCTGCCGCCAGAAAAGCACTGCCGGGGAAGTAAAAGGAGGCAGATTCTCCGGTGAACAGGGCAAATAACTGGGTCATCAGCACCGGGCCGACAATTGTGGTTATGCTGGTTACGCTACTTAAGGCGCCCTGTAATTCACCCTGGGCATTACTGGGTATCTGGCTGGTCATGATTGCCTGAAACGCGGGTGTGACAAAGCCGGATATGGAAGCCAGCGCCAGCCATATATACATCTGCCAGCCCGCAACGGCCAAAGCATAGCCAGTAAATCCTGCGATCATTGCTAGCAGCCCCACCATGCCGGATTTAAAAGCACCCAAACGGGGTATTGCCCAACGAATCAGCAATGCCTGTACCAGAATCATGAATACACCTGCATAGCCCAGTGCAAAGCCTATCTCACTCTCGGACCAGTCGAATTTCTCCATGGTGTAATAAGTAAAAATACTGGGCAGGGACTGGTGTCCGATCATATAGAGAAAATAGGCAAGGCCCAGACCCAGAATTACCGGGTATTTTCTCATCTGCAACAGTGCGCCAACGGGGTTCGCCCGTTTCAATTCGAACGGCCGCCGGTTCTCCTCCGTCAGGGATTCACCGAGAACGAAAAATCCGTACAGAAGATTAATGGCCGCCAATGCCGCCGCCGCAAGAAATGGAATGCGCGGACCGAACTCGCCAAGGACGCCACCGATTACCGGGCCGAAGATAAATCCCCCGCCGAAAGCTGCCCCAATCATACCGAATCGCTGGGCACGCTTTTCCTCGGGAGTAATGTCGGTGACATAGGCATAGGCAAGAGAGAATGTTGAACTCGCCACCCCAGCGATAAGTCGCGCGGCAAAGAGCCAGAGCAAGCTAGGTGCCAGAGCCATAAAGAAACTGGCAATACTCAACGCCGCCAGAGAAAACAACAGCACCGGTCTGCGACCATATTTGTCCCCCAAATTCCCCAGTATCGGAGCGGCAAAAAATTGCATGGTGGCATAGGCAAACATCAGAAAGCCGCCAATGCGGGAAGCACCGGAAATATCAGTATCGGACAACCCCATGATTAGCTGGGGCATTACCGGCAAGATGATGCCGAAACCAATCGCGTCTATAAACACAACTGCAATTATGAAACCGAGCGCGTGACGGTGGCTTGAAATATCTACTGGCATTTATAATTCGCTTTGTTCAACTGTGTTTCCTTGCTAGTTCATTCAAGAGTTCAATCTAACAGACAAACAAAATTTTCAAACTTGCCTCGGTTCCCTGAAGCAAGCGAGGGTGATAACTGATATCAATTTCCATATTCGCACTTAGGCGCTCAAGCAATATATTCTTAAGCTACTCCTCCAGATGGTCCAGCCTGTCCTGAACAATTAGGAATTGCTTCAGCGCCGCCGCTTCCATCATTTTACGAAAGCCGTAATTAGGCCATGTCACAGCTATACGTGCCCTTTAGATGCTGACGATGAAATGGAGAATAGAGAAGACAGCTGATGCGGCCCGCCTTCAGCCATTTGCGCTTCGGGCCACCACTGGGTCTGATCGAGCTGTACCAGCAGAGAATGGAGAACTTTATTATTCGAATGGAAAGCCAGAGGATCTGGCACTGACTCTGGCTTTGCATTCATCTGAGTGTTAACCCACAACGCTCTGCCAATTATCGGCAAGATACTCGGCTGTCCTCCAGGAAAGCGCCTGAACCGTTAGAGTGGGGTTACGTGAACCACTGGCTCCCATCACCGAGCCGCCCAGTATTCCCAGGTTCGGCACCTCATGGGAGAAACCCCACTGGTTGACAACATTGGTCTGGCTGTTCAGACCCATACGGGTTCCACCATAGGCATGGGTGGAGGGACCCATGATATTCCCAAGTCCGGACTTAACCACTTTGATTGCGCCCGCCTCTAGATACCATTGCTCCATCTTATCTTGAGAAAAGGCGGCAATTCGTTTTTCGTTGTCGCCGTATTTGGCTGTAATTCTGGTTACAGGCAACCCTAAAGGGTCCTTAACAACCGGGTCCAGATCGAGAAAATTATTCTCATAGGGCAAGGTGGTTTTCTGAATATAAGAAGAGTTAGTACGGTCGGCATTCTTCATAATAAAAGCCTTCCACTCAGAACCCCAGTTTCTTACTTCGCCAAAGGTGCTCATCTTTGCTGCACTCATGGGTTTGCGATCAGTGTGCGCCCAAAGGTTGGCGCCGCCTATAAAATCCAGTTCGGCATGATCGAAATTATCATCAGCCCATTCGTCAATAGCCACACCCTGGGCTGGCAATCCATACCAGTTGTGCAGATCACGATCAAAAAGAGCAGTCACAGGAGAACCCTGATGATGACTTAAATAGTGTCGACCCACCTGCCCTGCATTATTAGACAAACCATTAGGAAATGCTTTGGACTTGGACAGTAATAACAACCTGACATTTTCGTAGGCATAACTTGATAGCAGAACAACATCAGCGGGCTGAAAGAAAACTTCATTGCCCTTTATGTATTCAACACCGGTGAGTTTGCCATCGTTGTCGGTTACCAGTTCGGTTACTCTGGCGAAGGTCACCACATCGAGATTACCGGTATCAACCGCCTTGGGAATTACATTGAAGGCAGTGGAACTCTTTGCCTGCACATGACAACCGCCTTTGTTACAGAAACCGTGGTACTGACAGGGAGGACGACCATCGAAAACCTCGGTGGTGATTGCCGCCGGCCCCTGGAAAGGATTCCAGTCCAGATTTCGCGCTGCCTCTCCCATGAGATCAGTAAACGGTGAGCTGCGCAGAGGCTGCATGGGGTATTCCCTTTGCCGCTCTCCTTCGTAAATGTTTCCCGCTCTGTTAATCGAGCCCTTTACGTTTCCGGCTTGGCCGGAAATACCCACGGTGTACTCGACCTTGTCATAGTAAGGCTCGAGCTCGTCGTAGCCGAAAGGCCAGTCTTCGACAGTTGAGCCTTCAGGAATCCGCTCTTCGCCGTAGCGTTTCTTTGTCTCGCTAACGACTTTGAAGTCCCAGGGATTCAGCCGCCAGCTCTGGGCCCAATAGTGCATGGTAGTGCCACCCACCGCATTCATCATCGGGTGATAGCTTTGCGTCGCCTCCGTTGTTGTATCGGCTCGCACTGTTGGTGCTTCTGAAGCTGCCTTCTGCACAGACTGCGGCCAGTTTCTTGAGCCATTACGCAATTCATCGGGGGCGAAGTCACGGGGGCTAAGCCATCCGCCCGCTTCCAGACCAACAACTTTTAAACCCGCATTGGTTAAGGGCAGAGCTGCAACGCCACCGGCAGCCCCCATACCAATTATCACCACATCGGTTTTTTGTAATCGTCTAGGCATAACCATCTCCCTTATCCATATCTACATCGCCGCGTATATTGGCAGCCATCTTGGTGTAGGTCTGGTTGTCATAGGCAGATTGATGATTGGGTTCGAGATTTGCACCTTTGGATATATCAGTTTCCGAAGCGCCGAGACGAATGCCCGGATAACGCAGCATGTCCCAGCCAACAAAGTTTTGATTACCACCGTAGTAAGGATCACAGAAAGTGCCATCGATAGAATGACTACGCACCATATTAAAAAATCCCGGCCCGCTTGGAGAACATCCCGGAACGCGGTTGCGCTGGACTCCTGACAAAATTGAATTCTGCTGGTCTTGAATTAACTGGTGATAGGGTTTACCCCGGGTTTTACGCGCGAAATCATTTATGGCAGAGATGCTCACCATATAGTCATGCCGTGATGACTTATTTTCACTGGCAAGGGATTTATCAATATAGTGAATAGCCCTTGCTTCTTTTGCACCGGGACCATTTTCATCGGATGGAATCAGGCAATCGCAAATCGCTTCGAGAGTTTCAGCTTCTTCAGCTGTTAATACCTCGAGAGCTTCAGTAGCAACGATATCTGCAGTGCTGTGTGTTGATGAGGAAGAGTCAGCGGCAATTACATTGTTTGAGCCAACTGAACTAACCGCTGCGGCTCCCATTATGCCGGCACTCTTTAACAGGTTTCGTCGGGAAGGATTGCTGGGCAGATCATCCGCCTGAATATTATCAGCACTCTTATCTAAAGCACTTTTGTTATTATTATTTTTGCTGGAGTTCGCCATTTCTGTCTCCGCAGGATAAGGAATCGAAGCTTGAGACTAACAAAGAATCCAACAGCAGACCACCTAATGAGAAAAGGCTGGGAGTATTGTAGGGCCGCACGGAAACTGCAAAACCGGGCCAGTCAATCGATCTTTAGCCGATTGCGGAGATTTCGTAGGTAATACCTGCGGCGCTTCGGCCTTCGGAACCACGTTGGGAACTGAAATAGAGCCGTTTATAGGAAGGGTCGAAAGCGGGCCCGGTGATCTCGGAGCGTTCGTGCCCGACAATCTGCAACAAGGGAATTACCCGATCATCGGTCAAGACTACCAGCTGCATATCACCACCGTCTTCGGCAACCAATACATCACCGCTAGAGGTAATCACTACATTATCCACGCCCGTGAGAATCGGGTTAGAGCTGGTCTCCACATCGTAAAGAACTTCAAGTTTGTGGTTATCGGTGTCGTATATCCAAACCCGGTTATCGTGCTTGGTTGTAAAATAAACTTTGCCTTCGAAAATACCGATGCCCTCTCCTCCCTTGAACGGATAGGAGCCCGGCACCTGATGTCGGGTTGATTCATCGCTAGCGGAGGGATCAGGCACGGTATGCCATTCGATAAAAGAGCCTTGCGCAGTTTCATTGACCGCTGCAATTTCCAGCACACCGCTGGAGAGATTCGGCAATCCGCCATCGGGGCGGAATCTATAGAAGCCACCGTCTCTGGTGTCTTCAGTGAGATACAGACATTGGTTTTCTGAATCGACAACCACGGCTTCGTGTCTGAAGCTACCTAAAGCCGGCCTTACTACTGCCCTGCTATTTCCCATAGGGTCACATTCGTAAACCTGACCAATAGAAAACTCTTCACAGGACAACCAAGTGCCCCAGGGAGTGGAGCCACCTGCACAATTTATTGAAGTGTTCTGAAGAATTGAATAGGCGTCGATCACTTCACCATCGCTACTGAAGCGCAGCGCGCCGACACCGCCATGGTTGGATCGCCGCTCACAATTGGACACATAAACCCAACCGCCATCTTCAGTGGCATAGGTCGCTCCACCGTCCGGCGCGGCATGCCAAGTGTAACCGGGAAAGCCAACCGGAGCTTCGCCCGACCTAGCAACGATTCGTGATTTGAATCCGGGAGGCAGTCTTACGCCGTTTTCATCTGGCGGCAGTAAGTCACCTATGTCATGCAGTGAACTGAATATGCCTGAGGACATTTCTTCAGCGCGAGCAGCAGAAGAAATGGAAGCGGATGCCAGACCGCCTGCGGCGAACAGGCTTACGCCTTTTAGCCCCATTCGTAGAAAATTTCTGCGGTTAATCTGCTGACTCATGGTGAACAGTGTACATCCGTTTGCTTATGAATACCTTGATAGAGAACAGTAAAAGTAGCATCTATTCAGCAAGTGCCAGCCCATTAATGCCAGCGCAGCAACCCTGCTACTTGGCTGAGACTTCCCAAGTATGACCGCTCTGCAGCAAACCCTGCAATGAAGCCTTCTTGAGTCTCGCTGTGCTCAACGCTTGCCGGGAGTCTTCGATAAACGAAGCCTTCTCTTCCCGATAGATTACACCAACTGCCATGGGAAAATCAGGATTACACATTGACGCCAACATCTGCGCCTGAATCTTGTTGTTCTCATCATGAACCAGCAGTGGTTTTTCAGCGTCATCGACGGCAACCACTTCAAGAGACAGAGTCTCCCTGTTCAGATGAATCCCTTTCTCGCTCTCTTTGCCGAACACGCAGGGCTGCCCATGTTCCAGCAGCAGTTTGAAATCTGCTGATATTTTCTTGTCCTTAACCGAATCGAAAATACCGTCGTTATAAATCGGGCAGTTCTGTAAAATTTCCACAAAGGAAGCTCCATCATGGTCATAGGCACGACGGGTGACTGCCGACAAATGCTTCGCTTCGGTATCGATGGTTCTGGCGATGAATGTAGCACCGGCACCCAGCGCAACATCGCAGGGAGATAAAGGCGCGTCGATTGAACCCTGTGGTGAGGAAGGTGTCTTCGTTCCACGTTGGGAAGTCGGGGAATACTGCCCCTTGGTCAATCCATAAATCTCGTTATTAAAAAGTAAAATTTGCAGGTTCACATTGCGACGCAGGGCGTGGACCATGTGATTACCACCAATACTGAAACCATCGCCATCACCGGTGATTATCCAGACATCCAGCTCGGGGTTGGCAAGCTTCACACCCGTGGCGACTGCAGGAGCGCGACCATGAATAGTGTGAAAGCCATAGGTGTTCATGTAATACGGAAAACGCGAAGAACAACCGATGCCTGAAACAAATACCTGATTCTCTTTAGGGCTATCCAGTTCGGGCATCAGCTTCTGAATGGTTTTCAAAATGGCATAGTCACCGCAACCGGGACACCATCTCACTTCCTGATCGGAAGCGAAATCTTTCAAAGTCAGTTTTGTCACTGCTTCGTTCATGACTGTGCTCCCAACTCTTTATATTTCTTGTGAATCGCCGCCAGAATTTCACCAATCTTGAATGGTTGACCTGCAACTTTATTAACACCGTCTGCATCGATCAGAAATTCTGAGCGAATTACTTTAACAAATTGCCCGGTATTCATTTCCGGAATCAGTACCGCATCGAAATTCTTCAATAATTCTTCCAGATTTGGTGGAAGTGGCGAGATATACCTCACCTGAATATGTGACACATCCAGACCTTCGAGGCGCGCCCGCTTAACCGCCTGATGAATTGCACCGAAAGTCGAGCCCCAGCCTACAACCGCCAGCTTGCCTGAGTCATTTCCCAGACACACTTGCTGTTCAGGAATGTCCTTAGCGATGCCATCAATTTTTGCTTTACGCAAATCCGTCATTTTCTGATGATTTTCCGGATCATAGGAAATATCACCCGTCTCGAAGCTACGTTCGATACCGCCGATGCGGTGTTCCAGACCCGGTGTTCCCGGTTTGGCCCATACTCGCGCCAGCGTGTCATCATCTCTCAAAGAAGGCTTGAATCCTTCCGCCTGCTCATGATGCTTTACCGGGAAGGGAGTTAGCTTGCTGACATCAGGAATTTTCCAGGGCTCTGCTGCGTTGGCCAGATAGCCATCGGAAAGCAGCATTACCGGCGTCATATATTTTGTAGCAATGCGAACTGCTTCGATTGCGACTTCGAAGCAATCCGTCGGGCTCGAAGTTGAGATCACCGGCATGGGAGTATCACCATGACGACCATACATGGACATCATCAAGTCTGACTGCTCTGTTTTAGTAGGCAGGCCGGTGGAAGGACCACCGCGTTGTGTATTCACCACAACTAAAGGCAACTCTGTTGCAGCGGCCAGCGCAATACCCTCACCCTTCAATGCTATTCCTGGACCGGCACTTGAGGTAATCCCCAGCGTGCCGGCAAATGAAGCACCGATGGCGGCACACACAGCGGCTATTTCATCTTCCGCCTGAAAAGTGCTTACTTTGAACTCATTTCTACTGGCCAACTCATGCAACAGGCTCGAAGCAGGAGTAATCGGATAGGACGCAAACAATAAATCGATATCGGCCAGTTCAGACCCGGCAATCAAACCCAAGGCAAGCGCAGTTGTCCCGGTGACATTTCTATAGGTGCCCGGTTGAACTTTCGCCTTGGGAACCTTGTAGACATGAATGCCTGAAGGAAGCTCCGCTGTCTCTCCATAGGCATGGCCGGCATTAAGAGCGGCGATATTCGCACCCGCTATTTCCGGTTTGCTGGCAAACTTTGCCTGCAATCTATCGACAGTGGACTGACGGTTCCTATCGAATAGCCACATAACCAGGCCAAGCGTCCACATGTTCTTGCAGCGAAGCGCGGCCTTGTGGCCGAGGTTAAATTCTTCTACAGCTGCCAACACCTGCTTGGAAATATCAATATCCAGAACCCGGTAACCATCGAGGGAGCCATCTTCCAGAGGATTATTTTCGTATTTGGCTTTCAGCAGATTCTTTGCAGTGAATGCACCACTGTCGATAATTATCAGGCCGCCCTCTACCAGGTTAGCGATATTGGTCACCAGCGCGGCGGGATTCATAGCCACCAATACATCGAGCTCGTCTCCGGCGGTGGTGACATCTTCGGCGCCGAAATATATTTGAAAAGCAGACACGCCAAATGTTGCACCAATAGGCGCACGAATTTCTGCAGGGAAATCAGGAAAGGTTGAGAGATCGTTTCCGTATAAAGCAGTAGCCTCGGTGAAATTGCTCCCCGTCAGCTGCATTCCATCTCCGGAATCTCCGGCAAAACGCACTACCACATCTACAACTTCTTTTTCATCGAGATGATGTTCGCCGAGTTTTTCTTCTGCTAAATCCATGACCTTCTCTCTAACCGGGACACTCAAGTGGCCGTCTATCTGTCTGACCGGCGAGCTGGCTTGCAGCTGTTTCTGCTAAGAAAAACCGGCGAAATTGCTTGGGATTTCAACTAATCCGGCTAAATATGACTGGAAATGAGCATATTTAGGGGGCTTGCTTGAAAAAAGAGGCAGGATTCTAACAAATTATTGCGGGCTGGTGCTGTTTTTTAGGAGAAAAAGGCTTTCAGAATAATGGCTTGTATCTGAAAGCCCCTGCAAAAAACAGCCTCGCCGGGAAAGATTTACTGCCTGATGAACTTGCGCATGATCATACCGTCCCCGCCTTCACCACCGGTCACTTCGCCGGTATAGACATTACCGTCCGCATCCACCACTACACCTTCCGGCTCGGAACCTTCGATAAAGCCCATCACGGTGCCGTCCTCAGCACTCCCGTAGGTCACACCGCGCTTACTCTGATAGTCAGCCACATAGAGAATGTCATTGTCATCAATAAACATCCCGCTGGGCCAGCCAAACTGATCCCATTCGGTGATGTACTCACCATCTTGGGTAAAAATCTGAATGCGGTGATTGGAGCGATCTCCGACCAGCACTCTGCCACGGCTGTCGATTACGATAGTATGGGGCAAATTGAATTGGCCCGGGCCGGAACCCTTGCCGCCCCACTCCATCAAATATCGGCCTTCCTTGCTGAATTTTACGACTCGATTATTCCAGTGACCATCTACCACAAAGACATCGCCGTTCTCGGCAACTGCTACGTCTGCAGGGCCGTCAAAGGTATTTGGGCCAACTCCGCGAAACCCACGGGCACCCAACCTCAGCATTACCCTGCCATTGGTATCAAACTTGGTGACCGTGTGCCCGTTTTGCGGGTGATAGTCCGTTGCCCATAGATAGCCATCGGGAGCGACACGAAAGCCATGGGGCAAGCTAACCCACTCCGAGCCCCAGGTATCCACCACATTGCCTTCCTGATCGAACTTCATCACTGGCGGCTCGGAACGGTGAAAAGCGTATATGAAACCATCCTGATCGATGGTGACATTGGGGGTTTGACCCCACTCGATACCATCGGGAAGAGGCTTCGGCCAGTCTGGGTCGAGCACGTACTCGGCTGCCAGGCTTACCGCAGATGCGAACAAGGCTGCCAATAACAGAATGCTTGAGCTGAACAGTTTGACCCAGCTTGGGGAGTTGTAATGCCTTGCGGAATTCATGATTGATACCACCATTTTTCTTATTAGAGAGATATTAAGTATAGGGCTATTGACCTAGTACAAATAACTATGAAGAGCCCCAAGATTACACGGAATCGGGGCTGAATCAAATGCTGCGCACTGCGCAAACCCCACAGAGACTGGTTTTTACTTCTGCTGCGTATAGTTAAATAACAGCTAGCTGGATATGACCTTTATTACTGAACTATTTAACAGAACAAGCAAAGCCTTAGCAGGAGAAGCAAAATGAGAAAATTAAAATTTTTAATCAGCATCGGCGTATTAAGTCTTTCGAGCGCCACCGCAGTCGCACAACAGCGCAGCGGCGATGGCGAACGGATGCTGGAAAATCTCGACAGCAATGGCGATAACAGTGTCAGCTTCGAAGAATTCCAACAACGCGAACCAAGAGCTTTTAACAGAATGGATAGCAATGACGACGGGGTTCTTTCCCTGCAGGAATTTAAAAATGGTCGACCCGGCCCAAGCATGCGAGATCGTGGCCGGCGCGGCAATTCGGCTGACAGCGGTGATGATGGTCGCCCGCGCAGAGAACCCAGCGAAGAGCAACGCGCCTTGATGGAAGAGATGCGTGAACTTCGGGCCAGCGAACAGTTCGAAGAAATAAATACCGATGGTGATGATGTTGTCAGCCATACGGAATATCTGGAAATGATTTTCCTCAATATGGACCGCGACGGCGACGGCATACTCAGCAAAGGAGAGCTAAGCCCCAGACGTCAGGGGCGACCCGGAGGTCCTGAAGGTAGACAACCTAGGGAACGAAGAGGACAAGGAGACGGAGCACCCGGCAACTAATCATTATCATTTCCCGGAGTGATTGCTGAGGGTAAATTCACAACTGAATTTAAAATATTAGTTACAAGCTAAGTTGATGTCCGGGAATATTGGGTTACGATGGTATCAGCACTCAGTAAAGAAGCCGGGATAAATTGAAGCACAATGACTGATGAAGAATTGATGGTGGCAGTTTGTGAGGGAGACCGTTCGGCCTACCGCACAATAGTTAATCAGCATCTGGGCTCCATCAGTCATTACGCCTTCAGGATTTTGGGCAACAGCAAAGACACGGAAGACATAAGCCAGGAAGTATTCTTAAGACTCTGGACCAATGCCCACAAGTGGCAAGGAGAAAAAGCAAAGCTAAGTACCTGGCTACATAGAATTGCTCATAATCTTTGCATTGACCACATAAGAAAGCATGGAAGAGTCGATACCAAAAGCAGTTTCGATGAAGACCATTTTGAGAATAACGGCACTGGAAGTGATATTGAAGGTGGTGTTGAAGGTGGTTTTGAAAGTAAGAGCGAAGAGAACGAAAAATTCCATCTACTCAAACAGGCAATGGACCAATTGCCCGAGAGCCAGAGAAGCGCATTAGCGCTTTGTCATTATCAAGGATTTTCTAATAAAGGGGCCGCTGCTATCATGAACATCTCTGTCTCAGCAGTGGAATCAGCACTAGCTAGAGCAAAACGATCTCTAAAAGAGCGGCTATTAACGGCAGCTCCTGAAAACAGTGACCGGCAGGACTAAGAATGACTATCCAAGAACAGGAAAATGAACAACTGGACCGGCTGTTGAATCAGATCGAAGTCCCGGATTTTTCAGGCCTCGAATCACGGGTACTGAATCAGTCACTTCCTGAACGTCAAATGCCAGCATTGGACAGATTTTTGGACTGGTTACTTCCCAGAGAAAATTTCGGCAAGAATATCTGGCGCCCTGCAACGGCAGCCTGCCTTCCTTTGGTTTTTGGTATTGTGGTCGGGAATTACTTCAGTTTTGGTTTCAATCTGGAAAGCGACGGCTTTTCCTACTGGGAAGATGAACTGACTATGCTCTCTCTTAATGATTACTCGGAGACTACATTCCAGTAATGAATAGAAAACAAATCCTTAACGGCGTTCTACTCCTTTCTTTGACTATCAATCTGATTTTCATCGGCGGTATGGCTACTCGCTATTTTAGCATGGAAGACCGTGCTGGCAGCAGACCTCTGCCCCCAAATGTAGGCTGGATTGTTCGTGACCTCAGTGAAGAGAGGCGGCAGGAGCTGGCACCGGTCTTGCGGCAGAGCTTTGAAGAGTCCATGCCGGTTAGAAGGGAAATGTTCGCCGCACAGAGACGGGTAAATCGGCTGATGTCTGCACAGCCTTTTGATGACGCAGCTCTCGAGCTAGCTTTTCAACAGCTTAGAGAACTGAATATTGGATACCAGCAACTCTCTCACCAGCAAACCGGTATTATTCTGAACGAACTAAGCGATGAAGAGCGCCGGGCAGCGATGGAATTTGTACAACGTCGTGGTCCCCGTGACGGCAGGGACGGATTCAGGGGTGGCGATGGTCAGCCTACGGACTTTCGCCGCCTTCGCCCACCACCGCAGGATGGGAATTAATGAATCACCAGCCACTAGAGACACCCCATATAAAAAAGGGCAAGTACCAACATTTCAAGGGAATGCTTTATGAAGTACTGGATGTAGTTCATCACAGCGAAACCCAGGAAGCGCTCGTGCTATATCGGGCACTCTACGGAGAACACGGTTTATGGGTTCGGCCGTTTCATATGTTCGTAGAAACAATCGAAAGAGATGGCGAACAGATTCCGCGCTTTAAATTTCTGGAAGAATTTATAGACTGATTTCTTTAGCCCAACATTCCGGCAATAGCGCCTGTCATACAGGTAGCGAGAGTTCCGGAGATCAGGGATTTTGGCGCCAGTTGCACAATTTCCTGAGCCCGCTCCGGGCACATGCCGCTAAGTCCGGCAATCATTATTCCCAAGCTGCCAAAATTCGCGAAACCGCAAAGTGCATAAGTCATTATCAATGCAGATTTGTCCGACAGCGCACCTGCAGGCAGCTCCACCAAGGCAAAAAATGCCAGCAATTCATTCAGCGCGGTTTTGATGCCCAGCAATTCACCTGCAGTCAGCGCCTCAGACCAGGGAATACCCATCAACCAACTCAGAAGCGCAAAGGCGTAGCCAAATATTTTTTGCAGCGTAAGAGACTCTTCTCCGGGGAACGGCAAGACAGAAAGCGCCGAATTCAGCAAGGCAACCAGAGCCACTAACACCAGTATCATGGCACCTACATTCACCATTAGCTTCAAGCCGTCTTCTGTGCCTTTGGTAATTGCGTCCATTAGTGAGTGGTAATGGGTGTGCAGTTTAATATCATCCCCGGAAACCTTTCCGGTTTCGGGCACCATGATAATTGCCAACATGATTGCAGCCGGAGCCGAGATTACCGACGCGGTAATAATATGCCCGAGGGGGTTATCTATCACTCCCTGCAAAACTACCGAGTAAAGTACCATTACCGTTCCTGCTATGGTCGCCATGCCGCAGGACATCACGATAAACAACTCGCCACGGGAAAGTACTTTTATATATGGTCTTATCAGTGCCGGTGACTCCACCATCCCTACGAAAATGTTTGCCGCACTACTCAGACCCACCGCTCCACTTACGTTCATGCTTTTTCTCAGCACGAAGGAGAAACCACGCACAACTTGCGGAAGCACTTTGTAATGCCAGAGAATTGCAGATAATACCGTGAACACCAGTATCAACGGCAACACCCGGAACGCCAGAACCATAGTCGCTGCCGAGTTACTAATTGAGAAAGGGTAATCGACATTAGCTGGATCGCCACCGAGAAAACCAAATACAAACAGGCTGCCGGTTTCGGTAGCAGCGACAATTGCTCCCACTCCATCATTGAGAAGAGACAGAAACTGTTGCAGGAACTGGATATTAAAAACGCCGAATGCGAATAGAAATTGCAAACCGAAGCCGGTAAGCATCAACCGCCAACTTGGTAGTTGTCGATTTTCGCTACACAGCACGGCTATGCCTACAAAAACAACAAGGCCGGAAATAGCTTGTAGAATTTGCATAATCTCCACTGACAATCTCCTGACAAAAGTTTAATTAGGGAATGCTGATCGGGTTTCCCGCGCTGCTGTTTCTCGATTGGATCCAGTCAATCAATGGCTGACGAAAATGCAGCTCAGTATCAAAAGGCTCATCATCATAACCCGCTATCAAGTCGTAGTTCGAGCCTCCCTCATACATAAAACTACTTACCAATACCCTGTAGGTATTTTCAGCATCAAGAAGTCTGCCGGTTCTGGAAAGTCGCCAATCATATTCCGTTCGGGAAATTCCCGTTACAAATGGTCTCTGGCCTTCAGATAGGATCCTGACGATCTGGTCCCCGGTCAGTTCCACTGCGATTATAGTGTTGTCGAAGGGAAGAATACTGACAATGTCCCCAAGAGTGACCGGCCCTCCAGGCAAGGGCGCTCGCAAGGCGAGACGATTGTTAATAGCTATATCGGCTGTGGGGTCGGCGGCCAGCCAGCTCGAAACAACAAGCCTCTGCAGACGATCGTCACCTGCCTCCATTGAAAATGGTGAATAACCCAGAACCGTATCCAGCTCTGCATTGGTCCTGTCTCGCCAGCCAGCGATTAATTCATCTACTGAAGAGTCAACCTCTCCCTGCTGGTTAAGCACGGTTGCAAATTCCATCGACACCATGCGATCCGCATCTATATCGTATAGAAATTTTGCTTTTGCATAGGAAGCAAAGTGAGCACCACCTTCCAACAAAACCGTATCGCCAACTTGTTGCGCCACAAGCTCGTTACAGTGACCACCTCCCATCAGGGAGATGTTCAGGTCAGCGACTCGTGCCGCAAGCGGCTCCAGAGCGGCCATACAAACATGGGCAACTACGAATGTCATATCCACTTGTTGCGAGGACAGTTCGGAAGCGGCCGCTCTAAGCGCTGATTCATAATCGGTAAAATCAAGATCGGCAATGTTTACCGGATTGGTTGATTGCGGCGTATCAATGGTAGAGAGTCCAATTATGCCTACCCGCATATCATTTAGTTCGATAACGCTGGAGGCAAGAAAGTTAATATCAACATCCTTTCCAGCACCCGCTTTCCAACTGATATTTGCCGCCAGATAGGGATAGTCTGCCTGCTCCATCCGCTGCTGCAAATTATCCAGACCAAAATCGAACTCATGATTACCAATGGCACTGGCGTCGTAGGACATATTATTCATAAGTTCCACCATGCCCTCGCCTTCAAACCAGGTCGATATAGCTGGGCCGGTCCAGTGATCGCCTCCGCTCAGAACCAGAAAGGGTCCGTCTTCGAAGTAACCTTCACTCTCCTGCCACAGGCCCAAAAGATTCGCCGCCGACCGCCCTTCTTCCCTGCCTTCCATCCAACCGTGTTCATCGTTGGTATAAAGAACGCTTAATTCGCGCAGCGCTCCTGCGCCCTGTTCCAATGTAGTACAGGAAGCGATATGCAGCATCAGAGCCGGAAGGAGCAATCGGAAAAAGTATCGTGAACAGTTCATGGTTAAGAAGTCTATCACAGCAAACATTGCTCACTTCCAGTTCTGCTATAATGCACAATCTTCAAATATGAAGCCCTAAATACAAAGTCCTAATCAGAGCAATTTATGACCATTTCCGAGTATTCATTTCCAGCATCATACCGACAAGTTTTAACCACGCTTATTCTTTCATTATCATTTTCATCACTGCTGGGTTTCTCTCAGGTAGCGAACGCTAGAACGCTGGTAAAAGTAACCACTACCCTCGGCGATTTCACCGTAGAATTATTCGACGAAGAAACCCCGCAAACCGTGGCAAATTTCCTTAACTACGTGACCTCTGGTCGCTATGACGGAACGGTAATTCATCGTCTGGTTCCAAACTTTGTGTTTCAGGGCGGCTGGCTGACTTTCGATGAATCTGCCGCGTTATTTAGTCCCATAACTACCGACCCAACTGTGCAGAATGAGCCAGGGATTTCGAATACCAGAGGCACTATCGCTATGGCCAAGCTAGGAGGTGACCCCAATAGCGCCACCAGCCAATGGTTTGTAAACCTGGTAGACAATACTGACCTCGATGACAATAACGGCGGATATACAGCATTTGGCCGTGTGTTGGAAGAAGACATGGATGTTGTGGATGCCATTGGAGCGCTGGATGCAGTTACTCTGGTAAGCACTCTGGATACATTCCCGGTGATTAATTACAGCGGTGGCAGCGTGTTGAATAGCAACCTTGTCAATATTGCCATGTCGGTTATTGATCCCGTCCTGGATCCACCAAACTATTTTGACGAAGGCACCGGTTTACTCCATGTAACAGTTGATGCCGGTGCTTCCGGGATTGGATCGATTGTCTTCAATCTTACATCCACCGATCCTGAGGTGATTATTCAACTCGATTTAGCCAGCGTGCAGATGCTTTCAGACTCTGTAGAAAATATAGCAACGTTTGATGGCAATACTGGTGAGTTAGTAATTCCGGAACTGGTAGTTGGCGAAGCAGTTGCCTATCGGAACTTGCGATTTCTACTAAGCGATGCGGAGCAGTTTATATTTACACTGAATTCTTTCGAACCAATTTGAAATTGGTCACCAATCTAGATGTTGCTAACATTTAAAACTACCGAGAGCTTATGCTTTTGTTATGAACCCATAGACTTGCCCGAAGTTAGCTTTTATTCTAATGGAATAAGCTTGGCCACAGAACGACCTACCGAGTGAAAAGTCGTCTTTAACCCGCTGATTGACACCGGAGAATTCCATGAAAAAAATACTGCTCTTAATCGCACTGTGCTACTCAGTTTTCATTACCGCCTGCTCAACTTCCCGGAATGCTACAGCTATAGCGAGTGGCGCTAAATATGTCGCACTGGGCAGTTCATTTGCTGCAGGACCAGGCATCGATACTCAATTGGGTTCATGCGGGCGTTCGGACCACAGCTACTCACAGCTCGTCGCCGAGGATCTGAGCTTGTCGATCACTAATGTAAGCTGCAATGGCGCGACCATCGCCAATATCCTGGACACTCCTCAGGGTGAATCCCCCCTACAGATCAATGCCGTAACCCCGGACACGGCATTGGTGACGGTCACCATCGGCGGAAATGACATTAACTACACCTCATCGACTTTTGCCTGCTCCGGCACAGCGGCAGACGAGCTCTGCACTGCCAATCTCGATCAGGCAAGCATCAACGCAGCCATTGAGCGGCTCCCTGCCAGACTTGGTGAGATGTTCGATACCATCAAGGCCAGAGCGCCCGAGGCAACCATTGTGCTAGTAGCCTATCCCCGAGTCTTTCCCGATGATGCTACAAGTTGCAGCGAACTTGAATTGAGTGCCGAGGACACCAACTATCTGGCAGCAATGGGCACCAAGCTCGAAGCTGCTTTCGTCAGCGCCACATCAAGCAAGCAAATCCTTATAGCCGATAGCTATGTACTCGCAGAAGGTCATGGTCCCTGCGCTTCGACAGAGCGCTGGGTCAACGGCGCTACGGTTGTTGAGTCCGGTATTCGCTACCACCCTACAGCCAGGGGACATATCGAAATGGCGCGACTTGTGCTCGCGGCATTGGAAGGTAATTAAGAACAACTAAGAATGGCGGGCAATAAAAAAGGGCGAAGATTTCTCTTCACCCTTTTTGCTTAAAAACTTATTTCTGACTGATTAAGGAATCAGGCGAGGAATAAACTTGGTCATACCCTGAATCGGGCCAACTTCTCCAGCATATATAACACCGTTCTTGTCCACCGTTACGCCTTCACCCATGGAACCGAAACCACCCATACCTGAGCCGCGTTCGGAATCATGTTGAGGAATATAGTAGAGCACCTCACCGGTTCGAGCGTTGCCAACACGCAGGCCCTTTCTCCAGCCCGGGTTGTAGTTCTCGTCAGATTCGGAATCAATTGCATAAAGCATGTCGGTAGCCGGATCGATATATAAACCACTGATGCGGCTGAACTGATACCAGGTATCTAGATGCTCACCATCCTGCGTGAAAATCTGAATGCGGCTGTTACCACGGTCGGCTACGAATAGTCGTCCCTGTGAATCCATAGCAAGAGAGTGTGGTGAACGGAATTGGCCGTCTTCAAAACCGAACTCACCGAAACTCTTGATGAAGGTGCCATCTGGCGCAAAGATAGACATACGGCTCTTGGCTGTCGGGCCTGCTTCATTCTGAAACTGGGCGCCGTGGGTATCACCAACAAAAATATTGCCATTAGGAGCGATCAATACATCATTCGGTGCATCGAAATGTGTTGGTGGATCGCCTACTTCGCCAGGAGTTCCCAGAGTCATTAGCAATTCACCGTCGGGGCTGAATTTAAGCACTACATGGCCCATGCCAGCAGCACCAGGATTTTCTTCCAGCTCTCGTGCGTTGGCTGCACGGGCATCAACCACCCAGACATTACCTTCGCTATCTACATCCATGCCGTGTGGCCAGATGATTTGTCCTGCGCCAAAGCTGGTGAGAACATTGCCGTTTGGATCCAGCTTCACAATTGGATCTACGTCCGATGTTGCACAGGAGTTTGAACCGCAGCGATCGCCTGCCCACACATTAATGCCGTCGATATCGATGTTTACCGCACTCACCGAACCCCAGCTACGACCATCCGGCAGAGTGCCGAAATTGCGCTGTGTTTCATAAGGGTTTGGCAGATGATTCATAGGCTCCTGGTCAGCGTGTGCCGCTGGCTGGATTGCACCCGGTCGAGCCGGCTGCGCCATGGTTGTTGCAGAAAGCATGGAGATTACTACCCCTGTCAGTCCTGCTTTCAGCAGAAATGCCGCCTTTGTTTGGGATCTTTTGTAGACCTTTTTCATTTTTTTTTTACCTCATAGAGCTTTGTGTACGAATACGCTGTATAGACAGAACCTTAGAACATGGACTCTCAGAGCAATCTTGTCAAGATCAGCACACCGCAAGCCATTCAACTCATCGCAAAGCTGTGCGCTGGTTCTGGACTCTCTAGCGGCTGATGTTTATGCTCTGGCTACCCAAATAAAGATAACGAGATAAAGAAGAAAAGAGCAATGGGAAAAAAACTGATCTACGTAATACTCGCAATCTGCCTGGCCATGGCTGGCATTCTCATAGCAATCATTATGTCGGAACCGGTAGCCAACGCTGGCGGAATAGCCCACCCACAGATTCCTGCAATGCAGGTAGGTGGTGACGGGCAGGCCAGACTTGAACATATCGGCGGTCTGGCGTTCATGTTCCAGACACTGCTGCTAATTCTGATTATCTGCCTCTCCATGCTCGGGGTCTCCGAGCGCTATCGGAGCAAAGACTTCATTATCTATATGTCCGGTACTGCACTATTCAGCCTGTTCTGCTGGTGGATGATGTGGTCTGAGCATCGGCAATTTATGGCAAGCGGTGAAACCGGTTACTTCATGGGCTTCCCTATTGCGACAGCCTGGCAGATGTATGGAACATGGCTGGGAGCTATCCCTCTGATTCTTATCTACAGCCTCGGATTCAGAAAATATATCTACACCGAACAGGATGAAAAAGATTTCAACAAACTTCTCGAAGAGCAAAACCAGAAGCCGGAGCAGTAGCACATGGAAGTCTATCGTCAGGAAATAATACTCGGCGCAGTATTCATCTACATGGTGTTCTGTATCGCAACCGGCTTGTGGGCTATGAAGCGCACCAAGAGTTCCAGCGACTTCTTTATAGCGGGGCGCGGCTTGGGACCGATAGTAGTAGCCCTGGCGCTATTCTCCAGCACACTAAGTGGCTTCGGTTTTGTTGGCGGCCCCGGCCTGGTGTATTCCATAGGTGTCAGCGCGTTCTGGATGGTGGTGATCTCTTCAACCGGCTATGCCATTGGCTTTTTTCTGGTGGCCAAGCGAATCAGGATGATAGCCGAGCTGCGCAACTGCATCTCGTTACCAGACATTGCAGCTGCCAGATATAGCAGTGAAGCGGTCAGGTTTCTAATGGCCGTAACTATTGTTCTCGGGGTAATGGGTTATCTGGCCACGCAGATTCTTGCCATGGCTGTGGTAATGCAAGCAATTCTCTCGGGGACAGCGATGTTTGCAGACATCGGCCTGGTTACCTGTGTGGCAATTTCTTCCGCGGTGTTGATTTTCTATTGTGTAACCGGCGGCATAATCGCTTCTGTATACACCGACGTGGTGCAGGGTGCGATCATGATGATCGCCGGTACGCTTATCCTTTTTACCGCCATGTCTGTATTTGACGGAGGCATGCAGGAAGCAACTTCCATAATTCTTGCCGATGACTCCGAGTCCATGATGCCTTTCGGTGCAGCGGGGATTATGGCATCACTGGGGTGGTTCTTTGTGTTTGGCCTCGGGCTTGCAGGCCAGCCCCATCTTATAACCAAGATGATGATGAACCGGAAAATTTCAGACAATCGCAGCATTCTTCCCATGTCCCTGTTTGGCTACATCATGGCGGCGCTGTTATGGATATCCATCGGTGTGGTAATACGAGCGGCAGTGGTTGGCGGAGTCATCGACCCTTTAGCGCTTCCTGATGATGCCGCATCAGTTTTCCTTTCGGTATTTGCAAACCCTCTATTGGCAGGCATTGTATTTGCCGGCCTTTTTGCCGCCATCATGTCCACTTCCGATGCCTTTCTCAACATTGGTACAGCTGCAATCATTCACGATATCCCCAAGGCAGTACGGGGCCACAGCGTGAAGAATGAATTGTTCTGGGCGCGAATAGTAACTGTGATACTCGCCATTGTAGCGGCCAGCTTCGCACTCTACTCACATTTTATGGACGCCACGCTGGTAGCCCTGTTGGGCGCATTTGGCTGGGCTACATTCTCAGCGTCCATCTTTCCGGTGATAGCCATTGGCCTTAACTGGAAACGAGCCACCATAATGGGCGCTGTTACGGCCATCATCGCCGCACTGGTTATCAACTTTGCCGTGCAGCTGGCAGGAATTGTTCCACCCTATGGCATAAGCGGCGGGCTGCTTTCATTTGTTACTTCACTGGTGTTATTCATAGGGGTGTCTTTGCTCGGTGCTGCGCCTGAACTTTCTGAAGACATAGAAAAGGCCATGGACATCTAATCATCCATTGCCTTTCTTTGTTCTGTTTTTTGTTTTTTGTTTTTTGTTTTTTGTTTTTTTGTTATAAACCGGACTACTTTGCTTACTGCTGATAAACCAACTCACCATTAACGTAAGTCTGTTCAATCTCTATATCCATAATCTCTTCGACATCGATGGTGAGGATGTCATCGGATAAAACAATCATGTCCGCCAACTTGCCCGGCTCCAGCGAACCCTTGATGTCTTCCTCGAAACCGATATAAGCACCTTTAATAGTGTAACCTTGAACGGCCTCTTCAATAGAGATAGCTTCATCGGCACCAAATACTCTCCCACTCATTCCCTTTCTGGTAACCGCCGCGTAAATTCCCACCAGCGGACCGATAGGTAGAATGTCACTGGAAATAGCGACATGAATACCGTGATCCATTGGTGAACGTATGGGGTTGTTGTGCTCCAGCCTCCAACCATCAAGATTGGCTACGTAACGACCTTCAAGCGTGTAAGTAAAATTCGGCTGCTGGGTTATGGCTATTCCATGCTCTGCCATTTTCTCCATGGTTTCATCGGAAGGACGCATGGAAAAATGATTAAGGTAAGTACGGTGATCTTCACGCGGATTACGGGTAAGTGTGTCGGCAAGCGTATCCACTACCAGTTCGATAGCCGCATCACCGATTGCATGAATTCCCATTTGCCAACCTGCATCGTGTACTTCATTGATCAAACTAACCAGCTCTTCCTCCGGCATGTTCAGGTAGCCACGGTAGTCCCCCTGATCTACGTAGGGTTCCTTGGTAAACGCAGCCGGACCGGTGAATCCACCATCGGCAAATATCTTAATGGGGCCTATCTTAAGAAAATCATTGCCATCGCCCACACGCGCTTTTAGCTCGGCAATCGCCTCAGGCTCGAACCACTGAAACTGGATAGCCGAACGGGGCAGCTTCACTCCGGGCTTGGCATAGAGTTCTTCCCACATGGCATATTCACCAGGGTTCTTGGAGGCATCGGTAATGCTGGTGATTCCCTTGGCCAGCAAATCACCCAGATTGATTTCAAGGCTCGCTATCAACTCTTCATAAGTTGAATCCGGCACCAGACGACCGACAATCCCCTGACGCTCACGGATAATGCCATTAGCCACACCGTTCTCGTCGCGCTCAATAACTCCCCCTTCCGGATCGGGGGTATCGTCGGTAATTTCCGCCAACTCGAGGGCAAGAGTACTAACAACCGCACTATGGCCGCCTGCCCTGGTAAAAGTGGTGGGATTATTTGGCGCGGCTATGTCCAGGTCTTCGCGAAGTGGACGGCGGCCTTCGGCTAATTCATCTTCCGACCAGCCATAACCTGTAATCCACTCTCCCTCGCCCAGTTCAGCAGCCTTGGCCCTTATCAGATCCTGCATCTCGGCAATGGAACTGACTCCGCTTAATTCAATATAGCGAACAGGTCGGCCACGAATATGTGTATGGGAATCGATAAAACCGGGCAGTACCGTCTTGCCTGCCAGGTCCACCTGATTGTCTGCCTGATACTGCTGCAATAAAGAGGAATCTCCCACAGCGACAATTAATCCGTCATCGATCACCACAGTGTCCGCAATAGTGAACTGTTCATCCACTGTGACAATTTTTCCATTGCTGAGAATAGTATCCACCTGTGTTAGAACGGGCGCTGAAGCTTGAGCGGGCGCGATCGCTGCTTCCTGTTCAGGAGAACAGGCCAGCAAGGTAAGCAGTAGTGCTGCTATGGGGATTCGTTTTAATAGCTTTCCGGAATATGGAAATTGGTACGCAATAGGGTGGGAGAAATTCATGAAAGCACCTTTTCGTTAAATTCGAGTTGTTAACTTCTTTTTATTAGAGTGATTTTATTAGGGCTTGTAGTTAAAATTAAGTCTACTGATTAATGATTCAGAGTTTTGGATAATACAACAAGCTGGCGAAGGCACAACCAAAGTGCACCAAGAGTTATTCGAATATCAAGGCAGCTCGCTCTCGTATTCCAGCAATTGCAGACCTTCTACCCCGTTCTCACTGGTATAACGCATATAGACCCGAAAGCTCTCGGATTCTGGAGTAACCGGCATGATCTGCATGCCCGGCACATAGAGCAAGGAGTCCTCCGGGAAAAATGTCGCGCTATGCTGCCAGCTAGAATTCCCCGAGGACGTAGCAATCTCGTCAATGGAAAACAGAGAAGCATCTTCAGCTGGAGGCAATAGACTAACTCCATAACTCGTCCCATCCCCCGTTTGACGCAGGGATTCGATGGAAACCATGCCGGTGTCGGAATCGTAAGTGTTGCTACCAATGCTTGCCGTTGATGCCGATCGGGAAAACTCGAGAAGACTGTCGCCCAACTGGTAGCCGGAGTCAAATCGGCAAAGATCTGCATCCTGACTACTGTCCAGACAACTCTGCTGTAAATCTGCTGCGCTCGGTTGCACCTCACCGCCTACCCAGTCGCGCAGGCTATTCCACGCAGCCAGCCCCTCTTCATCGCTAAAACTGCAATGACTTGGCTCACTCTCCACCACGACGGCAGTCGTTAATTGATTGCCGTTTACAAGTCCGGACAGCACTTGCTGATTTTCCGGTTTCACCAAACCATCTCGCGAGGTATGGATGGAAACAATTTTGCTCGCAGCTATATTTCCAGTTGGAGTGAAATTATCCAGCAATAAGTCCCGGGAAGAAGGTAATGCGGCGCTGCGTTGCACCAGCAGGTTAATCTCCTCGTCACCGTAATCGATACCAGTGTTATCAAATGGTCTCGCTCCATTCAGCTTACCGGGGTGATTAACAAGATTGGGAATTTCGAACACTGCATAGCCCAGATCCAGCAATAAAAATTCCTTGCTAACACCGCTGAGTTGAAGAATCTGCAGAAGTCTCTCGGTTTGCGAACCACTGCGGATAGCATCCGCCAGATTTGCCGACAATACCTGCTCTGGAAATATACCAACACATTTTGAAAGCGAGTCGAGGAAATCCACTTCGCCGGAACCGGATAGCGGTTGTTCATACCAATTGGAAGCAGGTAGTCTGGCACCGGAAACCTGATCACAGACCGCTTCGTAAATCATGCGCAGATCGAAGGCGTTATACCAGTTATCCGAACCGCTGACCGCACCACACATCAGCAGACTGCCATCTACTTGCGGAAGCAGACCTGCTTCAAGATCACGCAGGCTCACTATCCCCCCCATGGATGCTCCCTGAATAAAGAGCTTGGCGGGGGTGCCGTTGAGCTCTACGAATTTTTGGTAGAGCTGGTGATTATCAATATGGGAACTAAATACCGCCCAGCCGGTTTGACTGAAGCTGGAGGCCGCCAGGGCATAACCTTGTTCAAGAACAAAATCTTCGAGAGGGCCAAGAGACGGATTCGGCTCAGGGTCGGTCTGGGTGTAGCCCTGATAACCGTGATTCCAGATAACAAGGCCGTCATCTGTTTGCCAGCCATCGGGCACAGCAATGGTGTAATAGGCGCCGCTTTCGGTCTGGCCCATGGTTTCGGTTACTTGGGCAAATGCCACCTGAGCACAGAGCAGAGCGAAAGAAAAAGCTGGCAGAATAGCTTGCGATAATCTCTTCATGGTAAAAATAAACCGCTCACCTGCTTTCCAGCTTTTCTGGGTTTTAGGAAGAGCCTTTAAGAAGACTCCTCCACAAACCCCTTCCAGCTGCTCATATACCCAACAAAGGTATCGGACAGACCTTCCTTCTTGAGGTGCTCGACAGAAACTGGCAGCTCCACCGGAGTAAAGTCAGGATTATCCTTTTGCTGGTTTGGAAAGTCATGATGCAGAATTGCCGCCCTGCCTAACATGATCCAGTCCACACCTGAGGCAAGTGCTTTTTCGGCCTCGGCGGGTGTGCGAATCTTTCCCGCAATACCCAATCGCACATTACCGCGATTCAGCTCAGTAAAATAGGAAAGCAGAGTCTTGCCCTGCATATCTTCCTCGATGGGCTCCTTGAACACATCCCAAAGCGACATATCGAGAAAATCAATCTGCCCGGTATCCATTAACTTCTGTGCAACTTCTGTAGCCTCGGCCAGCTTCATGCCAAAACGTTCCGGAGAAAGACGTACGCCGACCATGAAATTTTCGCCACAGCGCTGGCGGATACCGTCAATGATTTCGAAAAATATTCTGCTTCTGTTTTCCAGACTGCCGCCGTAGTTATCATCACGGTGATTTATTTCACTGCTTAGAAACTGATCGCCAC